>JGI25321J39296_1000564_pt1 | contig 28963 bp, 21 predicted proteins | sample AutmiccommuBRH23_FD_39296 | JGI IMG/M metagenome (IMG submission 39296)
AAACCAATTTTAATATCAACGAAAATGGGGAATCCCTGGCACTGGTTGTGGATCAAAAGGAAGCCACACTAAATGGTGACGCAGTAACTATGCCTACCGGGCCGGTTAGTGTATCCGACCAGGTGTATGTACCGCTTCGTTTTGTGGCCGGCACTTTCGGTTTCGATGTAACGTGGGATGAAGTACAGCGACTGATTATAATGGAACGTGAGGAAACCAGAGATGGTTTAACCCCGTTGGAAGTAGTGGTCAAGTCTGGTGCCGCCACTCAGGAAATTAATACCTATAGTATGGATGGAAATATGAACGTAGCAATAAATATCGAAGCAGACGGGGTAAAAGTTACCCCTGAGCCAATGAAAATGGATATGCAGTTAAAGGGACAAATTCAAAGCGACCCCATGCAGGTTTATATGCAGCAAGTAATTACATCTGCTGCCGAAACCGGAATGCCGGAAACGGTAGTTGAAACCTACATGACTGCAGATAAAATGTATATCAAGATGCCGGAACAGGGTTGGGTAGCCCAGGATATGCCCTTTAGCCCTGAGTTTTGGCAACAGCAACAAGACATTCAATCAAACCCAATTCAAGCCGCCGAGCAAATGAAGGAAATGGGCATGTTCATGAACTTTGGCAATGATGTAACTGTAGGGGAACAAGATTATTATGTGGTCAATGCAACATTGGATATGGAAAAATTCCGTGAAGGGATGCCCCAGATGATGCAGCAGGTTGTGCAGGGTATATCTGGGCCGGGTGGTACTCAAAATCCGGAGCAGATGCAAGCAATGCAGCAAATGCTTGAGAGCATGGAGATTGAATATTACTACGCAGTGTTGATCAACAAGGACACCTTGATTACTGATGTTATTAATCTTGATGCCCGAATTAAAATGGATGTAGAAGCCCCCCCGATTGGGGAAACCGGTGAGGTTGGCGACGGCGAACAGCAGGGGCCCAAGGTATTAAAAATGGACATGGACATGAGCGGTGAGATTAAAATCACTGACCCGGGCATGCCTTTTAACGCCCCCGATGTCAGCGATGCCAAAGCTATGACCGATCTTAAATAATTGTTAGTGAGTAATAAAGCAAAGTGCAGTTAATTAAAAATAATCAGGGGCGCCGCTTAGCGGTGCCCCTGATTATTACTTAGAAATACTTGCTAGGCTTCGAGTTTTCCGAAGAACGGGGTCATGCCGAACACGAGTAGAATTAGGATCAGGAACAGAATGAAGCTCCCATCAAAGCCGGTTCCACCAGCGCCGTAAGCCATCAATATACCTCCTTTGGCAAAGTTTACTTTTTAAGTTAAGCTTTAATTCAATCCATAGTATTCATTTGCTATTAAAACGTGACATTATAACGGAGTACCTTTTCATAATCAGTAAGGAAATTATTGAAGGGGCTTTTATTATGTGGTATGCTTGTCCTGATTTGGAAACCGGCTTAGAAGTCAGGCCTTATATAAATTTGCAAGTGTTGGCCCCATGTTTTAAACCAGCTTTACAACAACGGCAAGTATCAAACCGCAAACGGCCAGGATGGTACCCACAGTAAATTTTACAGTCCATTGAAGACTCCGGTCTACTTTCCCGCTCAAACTATCGAGACGCTGGTTTAATGTCATGTATTCATCAAGCCGTTCCTTATTGGCAATGACAAGTCTGGTCATTGAACGATCCAGACTGTCCGTTATTTTGTGCTCAACGCCGTCAATATGGCGGCGTATATCACTGAGGTCCTTTTCCAATTTATCCAGATACTTGTCTTCCCAGTCCATTAGATCACCTTTTAATTGTTTTTTATATAAATATGTTTGAATAAAAGCAAAAGAAACCGGAAGGGTTTGTTAATAAATTGCAAAAAGTGCTATTCTATGGGTTGCTGATTGGACTACTGCTAAACGCAACTGGTTGTTCGCTGCCCCAGTTACAGGGCCGTGACGGACAGGCAGAAATTCAACAGGATCAAACTAACAAAATGGAGACCGAAAAAGAAAGACCCGTACCGGAAAATGTGCAGGTGGCCCAGGCGGTTGCAGGACAAATGGGCAACCCGGTATTGACTCCTGACGAACAGGGCAGGATAACCGCCGGTATCCAGGAAACACTAACTACATTGATTGAGGCTATGCGTGTTAAGGATTTATCCAAGGGCAATACCGTTTTTTACGGGCTTGATGAAGCCGGAAGCGTGATAACTATGGAAGAGCTGCAGCTTGAAGTGGAAACCCTGCATCCGGTGGAATGGCGGGTGGAAAGCAGTCGCTTGGCCGGAAAAGACAGCCGGTTGGTAGAAGTATCTTTTACCATGCCGGACGGTTCCTTACACCAAGGTAAACCGTTTAACATGGTTAATATAGGTGAAGCTTGGATGATTCATTATAATTCTTTTGCCGCATCATTTCACGCGATGGCCGAACATCTGTTGGGAAGGGATAGCGAGGTAAATGGGGATGACCCGGTTGAAATAATATTTTAATCAGGGGATATTATGCGGATCGCCGGGCATAATACTAACACTGCTATTAGCAGTAACCAGCCTCCTAATTCTCTCTCAGCAAGCCCGCCTGTGAAGGCGGGTTTTTTTCGCCTAATTCAAACCCCGCAGTTTATATTTTGCATGCAGGATTTTTTCCTGGCGGGGTAAAAGTAATCAGGTGGGAGGGAGATATAATAATGACCGAAAAAAAAAGTGGCTTGTCTCAACCTGTTCGCATTGGCATGGCTACCGCTATGTGGGCGGTGTTACTATGGTTTCTGTCTTTTGGACACCCCGTATTGGTACCGATAACAAAAGCTATATTTATTGTTTTTGTAATTCCAACCGGGCTGGTGGAGTGGTATAAATACAGAGGCTTGATTAGCGAGAAGAGGGCCCCGGCGATAAAGGTGGCTGGGATGGCCGTTTTTGGGGCGTTGTGGTACTTCTTTATTCAATAAAAAAGTACTGAAATCATTTAAACATTCTATGGGTAAATAAAAAACCGCTCTTTTGGATCAGCGGTTTTTTTGCTTTTATTCTTTTTTCATCTTATTGTTTCTGTTTAAACCGGTGTTTCTATTTGGGGAGCAACGTGTAGGTTGCGGCCGCTGCGGCTAAGGCTGCGGCCAGACCAAAAAGTATCCATGTTAGGTCTCTTTTAACCCGAACGACTAATTTTTCCGGGCTTCTATTTTCGGTTGGAAAGCTTACTCCAGTTTTAGCCACTGTTTATTCACCTCCGTTGTTTCCGCTGTTACGGCCACTGTACAGGCACAGTAACTTTATCTTGTTCACTGCCGTCCTTGGGACTTTCCCAATAAACTTCAAGTGTACCTTTCCCTTCAGAGGGTAAGTTAAATTTTAAGCTGGTTTCAAAATCTCCTCTTCCCGGTGCACCTTCCGATGCTGTAGCGAAACTTTCGGCCAGTACCGTACCGGAATTGTCCGAAAGGCGAATCTGTACTGTTCCTTCATACACCCGGGCGCTACCCTTAATTAACAGCGGTATCCCCACTACTTGGCTTTCGGATGGGTGGGTTACCCAAATGGCAGGTTCGTATACCTTGTAAAGATCCCTGGTGAAAGGCTGGTCGTAAAGCCCAATATGACCCCACCAATCCTTGGCGGGACCTTCTGCACTGCCTTCAACAAGGAAAGCCACTTTTTCAATGTTTGGAAACTCGGTGAGCGTGTTGACCACGCTTTGAATACCCAGAGCTTCACCAGTGGAACCGACGTTTGAGTTATATAATACTTCCTTGCTAAAGTTTATAGTAGCCAAACCTTTTTCTATGCTTATATCGAGTACCTTGGTGTCCGATGGAAAGATGCTTTTTTCATCGTTAATTAGTGTTTCAACTGCGGCCTGGGCCACTTGGTCGGTATGGGGAACCACCCGTTCTTCCCGCACCAGGTATGCGTCATCGGCGGTGAATTTTACGAAATACACGTTCAAGCTAATGTCTGTCTGTTCTTGCACACCGTTATTCTTATTCTCAGAGTCCTTGTTGGAGTCATTGTTATTATCCCGACTTAACGAGCAACCGGCAACAATTACCGCTACTACTAAGACTAACATTAGAAACAAGCACCTGCGCAGCGCTGTTCCAGCACTTAATATGTACAATATGTCCACTTCCTTTGGCTGCATATATGTTAGTATAACATTTATACAGCGGCTTTTCCATAGTTATGGACATTCCCAGTTAGGACATCCCTGTATTCAAATTAACAAGAAAACCCCGGGCATGACGCGACGGGGCTAAGTTTGATCCAATGACTAAATTTTTCTGGGATTAATCAAAGGGGATGTAACTGTGATGAGCTGTTTCCTTGCCGTTAGCATAAAACTCCAGGCTTTTCATTGATTCCTTGATGCGGTTGGTGAAAATGCCGGATAAAATGCCCACTAAGGCCATAATGCCCATCATAATGTAAAAAATGTTCCAGTATTGATCCAACGGTTTTCCTCCTTCCCCTAGCGGACGGGTTTTTATTCAATTTATCATTTGTTGAGCCAATAAGTCAACTTTTTATGTGCTAGAAAAGCATATCTTATCACTATTTGCTTCTAGTTATGGCCAACCACGGTGTTTCGGCTATGGTTGGCCATTTGTGTGGTATAGTTTGCATTTGCGCAAACCCGGCAAATGATTTATAATTCATATTGTATCAATTGAATAGAGCCAGAGTACGGTGAGCAATCGCTGCCGAACGGTATATTGCCGTACGGTAGAGGAAAGTCGAGACACGCACACCGGATGCCTTTGGGCAAACGGTGTAGTACGGCGCCCGGTGTAAGCCGGGGCAGGGCGACCTGACGACGGTAAAATAAACCCACTGGGTTTTAAGTAACCGTAAAGTGCCACAGAAACTAAGTCACCGGGCAATCGGTGAGTGCAAGGGTAAACTCCGCCAGCGTGCAACCCAAATAGGCGGTCTTTGAACCGCGGGTAGGGGCACCCCGTAAGGGGAGGCAGATCGGAAGGTTTGCCTAGATAGATGATTGCTAGACAGAATCTCGCTTATAGCCGTACTCTGGTTTTTTTTATAAATTTATGATGTTTAGAACAATTCAATGGGAACATTAGATTACAAATTTTGTGACAATGCGCTAATTTTATGTTATAATGCAGTTGAAAATATGGCAATTGACCTGCTTGGCCCGTTGCCCCTTTGTTTTTCTAACCTACACATGAGTTTCGGGAGCAATCGGTCCTGTAGTCTATGTCAGGCCGCATCAGGCGGAAGGCAGAAGCCACAGGTCGGGCACCCACCTGGGAGAGGTGGGTTTTAGAAAAACAGTTGGTGACGACCCGGCGGGCATAACAGCAAATAAACCCTTCGCTTTAAATGGCGAAGGGTTTTATTTTTAGCATTTTTTCAAGTAAATTTTTCTTTTGGGACAGGAATATGTCAGTGCGATCGGGTAAGATCATTTTAACGATACAGTAAATGGCCCGGGAGGGAAACGACCTTGCACTTAAATATTGTTACCGGAAGGGCGGGTGCCGGGAAAACAACCAGCTGTTTACGGCAAATCTCCATGGAGATGGTCAAGCAGCCTCTGGGTTCTCCGTTGATTATGCTGGTGCCTGAGCAAGCCTCTTTTCAAACTGAAAAGCAATTAGCCCGAACCACCGGTGTGGGCGGGTACATACGCGCCCAAGTGCTGGGTTTTCGTCGACTGGCTTACCGGGTGCTGCAGGAAACTGGTGGCGGCAGTCGGGTGCCCCTGGGGGAAACCGGCAAGCGAATGGTTTTACGCCGGATGCTGGAAAGCAGGCGGGAAGAGCTGCGCATTTTTCACCGGGCCGCTAATCTGCCGGGGTTTGTTGATCAGTTGGCCGGCGCACTGGGCGAAATGAAAATATATCGGGTTGGCCCGAATGATTTACAGCGGGCGCTGACCGGTTTGCCGGGGGCCGGAGAGGGTGCCAATCTGGAAAAGAAATTACAAGATCTGCTGGTGATATTCAATGATTTTGAGGTATTTACCCGGGAGCGGTTTACCGACCCAGACGACTACCTCACCCTGGCGGCTGAGCAAATACGGTTATCCGGTTGGCTTAATGAAGTTAGGGTGTGGGTGGATGGCTTTACCGGTTTTACACCCCAGGAATATGACCTGCTGGCTGCCTTACTGCGGCGTTCGGCCGGGGTGACGGTGGCTCTGTGCCTGCCCCCGGAAGGGATTGAAGGGAAACTGGCGGAAACCGATCCCTTTTACCCGGTATGGGAAACATATAACACCCTTATTGACCTGGCGGCTCGGGAAAAGGTATCGGTAATGCACGTTCCGGTACCTGGCGGGCGGCAGAATCGTTTTGTATCTCCGGGCCTGGCTCACCTGGAACAATGCTATTTTCGCCAGCAGGTCATCACGGGAGCGGCTGAAGGCATTAAAATCGCGGCGGCGGCTGACCGGCGTGCCGAGGTGGAGGGAATGGCCCGGGAGATTACCCGGTTTTGTCGTGATCTGGGGTACCGCTGGCGGGACGTGGTGATATTACTGCGGGAAGTGGATTTATACGCGGGCCTAATTGAGTCGGTATTTAGTGATTATGGCATCCCCTTCTTTCTGGATCATAAACGCACGGTTTTGCACCACCCGCTGGTGGAACTAATCCGGGCTGCCCTGGAAACAGTGGCCGGTGACTGGCCATACGACCCGGTTTTCCGCTACCTGAAAACAGACCTGGTGCCGGTGTCGAGGGCAGAGGTGGACAAACTGGAAAACTATGTTTTGGCTCACGGCATCCGGGGCACGCGCTGGACTGACGACCGGCCGTGGGACTACCGGCGCCGGCTTACCCTGGAAGAAGATACCGAAACGACAGAAGCAGAAAAAATGGTACTGGATGAAATTAACTCCATCCGGACGAGGGCGGCAACAGCCCTGTCCCGAATGCAGCAACGGCTGGCCGACGGTACAGGCGTGAAGGGATACGCCGGCGCGCTGTATGGTTTGCTTGAGGAACTGCATGTGCCCGCCCGGTTGGAACAATGGAGCCGCGCGGCGGCGGGCGAGGGCAGGTTGGAGGCGGCCGGGGAGCATGCCCAGGTTTGGGAGGACGTGGTGCTGCTCTTGGACGAATTAGTGGAAGCCCTCGGCGACGAGCAGATGAACCTACGGCAGTTTACCCGGGTATTGGAAGCAGGCTTTGCCTCCATTCGGCTGGGGTTAATCCCGCCGGGCCTGGATCAAGTGGTGGTGGGATCCCTGGAACGCTCCAGGAGTCCCGAGGTGAAGGCGGCCTTTGTACCTGGGGTCAATGAGGGGGTACTTCCCGCCCGGGTATTTGAACAGGGTATATTCTCTGAAGCCGAACGGGAGCGGCTGCAGGGGGCAGGCCTGCGTTTGGCACCCGGTGCCCGCCGTAGGGCGTTTGACGAACAGTACATAGTTTACCAGGCCCTGACTCGGTCCGGTGAACAATTGGTTATCTCCTATCCGCTTGCTGACGGCGAGGGCCGGTCGCTAAAACCGTCTCCCATTGTGCATCGGTTACGAGAATTGTTCCCCACATTGGGGGAAGGAATGTGGACCCAGGAGCCAGGCGAACGAGACGCCGACGACATGGAATTTGTCAGCCGGTCCGGTCGTTGTCTAACCTATCTGGCAGGCAGGTTGCGTGACGCATTTGCCGGGCGTGAGATTGACCCCCTGTGGTGGGACGTATATAACTGGTTTGTCCGGGATAACAGCAATCAGTTGTTTAAACGAGTGGTGGAAAGCTTGTTTAACGACAATAGTGAAGGGCGCCTGTCAGGGGACTTAAGCGGGCGTTTGTATGGACGGCCTTTTAAAACCAGCGTTTCGGCCCTGGAGAAATATTATTCCTGCGCCTATGCCCACTATTTGGCTTATGGTCTACGGTTGAAGGAAAGGAACGTTTTCCGGTTGGAAGCGCCGGACATGGGGCAATTTTTCCATGCCGCACTGAAAATGTTTGCCCAACGGCTGCTAGACCGGGGAATTGACTGGGGTGGGCTTAGCACCGAACAATGCCACAGCCTGGCCGGGGATGTGGTGGACGAACTGACCCCCAGGCTGCAAAGCGAGATTTTACTTAGTTCCGCCCGGCACCGTTATTTAAGCGGCAAATTAAAGCGGGTGGTACAGCGTTCGGCAATGGTACTGTCCGAACACGCCAGGCGTGGGGAGTTTCGCCCCGTAGGGCTGGAGCTGGCCTTTGGTATGCAGGGTGGACTGGGAGGGGTAACCTTTGCACTGCCGGACGGAAGCGAAATGATTCTTCGGGGTTGTATAGACCGGGTGGATGCGGCGGACGCCGGCGAAGACGGGGTATATTTGCGGGTAATTGATTACAAGTCCGGCCTTGCCACCATTAAGCTTGACGACGTTTGGCAGGGACTGAAACTGCAGCTGTTGGCTTACCTGGATGTGGCTCTGCGCTATGCCCGGGAAATGACGGGAAAAGACGGTTTGCCCGGGGCAGTGCTGTATTTTAGGGTGGACGACCCGCTGGTCAAAACAGAAGGTGAGCCGGTTGAAGAAGGAGAAATCGGGCAGCGGCTGCTACGCAAACTTAAAATGAACGGGCTAGTGCTGGCAGACCGAACCCTGGTGGATAAACTGGATGCCGAGACAGGCCCGGCTTCCGACCTGGTGCCGGTGGGTATTAAGAAGGACGGCACTTTCACCGCTTACTCATCCGTGGTGGACAGTAGAGATTTTAAATTGCTTTTGGCACTGCTGCAAAACAGATTGGTGGGTGCCGGTGGTGAAATTCTAGCCGGTGTCAAAGATATCAATCCCTACCGTAAGGGCACTCATCGCGCCTGCCGATTCTGTTCTTTTAAGCCGGTTTGCAGGTTTGATCCTTTGCTGCCCGGGAACGCGTACCGGGTGCTGAAAACAGAAAAGAATGCAGACGTACTAGAAAAAACCAGGCGGGAATTGGGGGTGCGAACTGATGGCTGAATGGACCCGGGAACAGCTGGATGCTATTGAAAAACGTGATCGGCAAATGCTGGTGTCGGCAGCGGCTGGTTCGGGCAAAACCAGTGTGCTGGTAGAGCGGATCATTAGGCGCATTACCGACTCTGCAGCCCCAGTAGACGTGGATCGGCTGCTGGTGGTTACCTTTACTAGTGGGGCGGCAGCGGAAATGCGGGAACGCATCGGCCGGGCTATCAACGCGGCCCTAGAGCATAATCCTGGTTCGGCGCACCTGCGCCGTCAGCTGGCGCTGCTGCAGCGATCCGCCATCAGTACCATTCATTCATTTTGCCTGGACGTGATTCGTCAACACTTTTACCGTCTAGAATTGGATCCGCTGTTTAGGGTAATGGATGAAACCGAGGCGGCTTTGCTGCAGTTGGATGTGCTGGATGATGTGTTGGAACAACACTACGCCTCGGGGGATGCCAAATTTTTACGGTTGGCGGACTGTTACGGCGGCTCTAAGGACGATGGTGGGGTGCAGGAACTGGTATTACAAGTATTTAAATTTTCCCGCAGCACTCCCCGGCCGGACGCATGGCTTAAGGATCTACCAGGTGCTTTCGCTATCCCGGAAGATGCGAAGGTGGATCAATTGCCCTGGTTTAACGTGCTCAGGACAAGTGTGCGTAACGAAATTGCCGCCGCCCGGGGCATGGTGGAATTAGCCGTGGGCATGGCCAGCAGACCTGGCGGCCCAGCTCCGTATTTGATTGCCCTGGAGAAAGATCTAGCGCTGTTGGATGAACTGGCCGAATCCTGTGCAGCCGGTTGGGAAACACTATACCGGCAGTTCAGCGGGCTGGCTTTTGCCGGTCTGGCACGCTGCCGCAAGGAGGAGGCCGACGGGGATCTGGTTCAGTCGGTAAAGAAAACACGTGATATGATGAAGAGAAAAATTCAGGGGTTACAAAGGCGATACTTCCACCGCCCACCGGTTGATTTACTGACTGACCTGCGTAGTCTGGCCGAGCCTGCTCAAACCCTGGCGGAACTGGTGCGGTATTTTGCATCCTGCTACCGCCAGGCCAAGTTGGAACGCGGGGTGGTGGACTTTAACGACCTGGAAAACTACACCCTGGATGTGCTAGCGGAAAGGGGACACACCGGCAGCGGAAAGGGGACACACCTCCTGCGGAGGAATGTCCCCATCTTAAGAATGTCCCCAACGTATGAAAGGGGACACACCTCTGTTGGAGCAATGTCCTCAACTGGTAATGACGAGGGAGCGGTGCGGCCGTCGCCGGTGGCATTGGAACTACGGCAGCGCTTTGTTGAGGTGCTGGTGGACGAATATCAGGACATTAACGCTGTACAGGAAATAATTCTAAACCTGCTGACTGGTGTTGGTGAGGACGGGCCGGGCTTGTTCATGGTGGGTGATGTCAAACAAAGTATCTACCGCTTCCGATTGGCTGAGCCTGGCCTTTTTCTGGCCAAGTACAACCGGTTTTCAAACCAGCCTGATTCAGGGCTGCTGGTGAACCTGGCCCGGAATTTCCGCAGCCGGCGTTCGGTGGTCGAAGCCGTGAACCATGTTTTTCGCCAGATAATGACGCCGGCGGTGGGTGAGATGGAATACGACCAGCGGGCGGAACTGGCGTATGGCGCTGAGTATCCCCCATTACCCGAAGCAACCGGTGATGCAGTTGAGTTACTTCTAATTGACAACACGCCGGACGATACTACCGATGGGCAGGAAGCTTTTGCGGATGACGGGGATGAGCAGGGTGAAGAACCGGAACAAGAAGAGGAACTGGACAACTTGCAGGTGGAAGCACGTACCGTGGCCCGCCGGATCATTAAACTAGTGGAAAGCGGACATCCGGTATATGACCGCAGCGACGGTGGATATCGCCCGGTGACCTACCGGGATGTGGTGGTGTTGATGAGGGCAACCAGCGGTCGGGCCAATACTTTTGTGGAAGAGTTCCGCAAATTGGGAGTCCCGGCCTATGCCGAGCTGACCACCGGCTATTTTGAGGCCACCGAGGTGGAGACGATGCTTTCCCTGTTAAAAGTAATCGATAACCCGCGCCAGGATGTACCACTGGCAGCAGTGCTTCGTTCTTCAGCGGCAGGCTTTAATTCCGAAGATTTAGCCCGGATTAGGCTGGCCGGCGGGAGCGGAGAATTTTACGATGCCTTGGAGAAGACAGCCCGAGAAGGGGCCGATGAGTTGGCCCAACGCCTGAACGTATTTTTACGGCAATTGGACAAATGGCGCACCTTGGCCCGCCAAAGTGGTCTGCCGGTTCTAATCTGGGCTTTGTACCGGGAGACCGGTTATTACGATTACGTGGGCGGCTTACCCGGCGGCAGCCAGCGCCAGGCCAACCTGCGGGCACTATACCAACGTGCCGGACAGTTCGAATCCACCGCCTACAGGGGCTTGTTCCGCTTCCTGCGCTTTGTAGAGCGACTGCGCCAAAACGAGGGCGATATGGGTACAGCCCGGGCACTGGGTGAGAATGAAAACGTGGTGCGTATTATGAGCATTCACAAGAGCAAAGGGCTGGAATTTCCGGTGGTTATAGTGTCAGGCCTGGGCAAGAAGTTTAACGTTACCAGTTTGAATAAAAGCGTACTGCTGCACCGTGACATGGGTTTGGGCCCTCAGCTGGTAGACCCGGAAAAACGCATCACTTATCCCACCGTGGCTAAACTGGCAGTACGGGAAAAAATACGTTCCGAAGAACTGGCTGAAGAGATGCGGCTTTTTTACGTAGCCTTGACCAGGGCCAAGGAGAAATTAATCCTGGTGGGCTCAGTCTCTAGATTAAAAGACGCCGCCACCCGGTGGTGTGGCGTAATTGGGACGGACGGAACACACCTGCCGGTTTGGATGACTGCCCAGGCGGTTACCTACTTGGACTGGCTTTGCCCCGCCCTGGCCGGACACCCCGATGGCGCACCGCTACGGAAACTGGCCGGCCTGGCAAAGACCACGTCTTTTTCCGCCGGGGAAAGCGCGTCCCATTGGCTGGTGCGGTTGACCGGTGGCAAGGGTCTGGATACCGAGGTCGCCGCCGGGGCAGCAGCAGAATATCGTAAGGCGGTGTTAAAAATGCAACCGGTACCCCTGACTGGTCCACGAGCTGGGGCAGTTGAAACCAGTCTTAATTGGTTTTATCCCCAGCACCGTTCGCACAACCTGGCTGCCCGGGCAACGGTAACCGCATTAAAGCGGATAGAGGACGCACCATCAGTGGATATCTCCTGCGGAAGAATGTCCCCAACTTATGAAAGGGAACACACTGGTGTTGATGAAGAAATGGAAAACAGGCGGGATATCTTTCGGGCCGATGCTGCAGTAAGGCCGGCCTTCGTGCAGCGGCGAGAGGGGCTTACCGCAGCTGGCCGGGGTGTGGCGCTGCACCTGGTGATGCAACTGTTAAACCTGGATGGCGACTTGTCTGCAGACGGGGTGAGGAACCAAATAGCTCTCCTGGTGGACCAGGAGCAGGTACTGCCGGAACAGGCAGCAGTGGTGGATCCCGAAGCAGTGGCTGAATTTTTCTGCAGCCCGCTAGGCCGCCGGGTGCTGGCCGGATACCGGGTTTACCGGGAGCAGCCCTTCACCGTGGCATTGCCCCTGAAGATCATTTACCCGGACACCGAAGGCACCGATTCCGGTGAAGACACCGTACTGGTACAGGGGATTATCGATTGCCTGGTGGAGGAAGCAAGCGGGCTTTTGGTGGTGGATTACAAGACCGACTATTACACCCCGGAAACCTTGCCAAAATTAGTGGAAAGTTACCAATACCAAGTGGATTTGTACTCCCGGGCGGCGGCAACGCTCACCGGTTTGCCAGTGACAGCCCGGTATCTATACCTGTTTTATCGTGGCGAAGCAGCACAAGTTTAAGAATCAGGGGTCTGACCCCTGATTCTAGTTCCCGCTGAAAAACCTTAAACACTAATTCTTACGGTATTACCACAATTATTGCACCTTAGTTCAAATTGACCTGCCGCCTCACCATCTTCCACGTCTACCCCAAGATCAAAATTTATTAACGAATCGTTTTGATTTCCGGGTTTGATTTGCCCTTCGACAATGCAATTTTCCCCGCAAATGTTGCATATAATTTTAAAACCGCTCATAATTTCTCCTCTCATAGTTTTTAGGAATGTTTTCGGTAACAATAACCAAAACCCCTTCTATGTCCTTTCCTCTTATATTGACAACAATTTTGTCAGTGAATTAAACTCAAAGTAACCAAACGTTTACTTTGCAAAATATCTAGTCGGGGGACATATGATAGTAGGAGTAAAAAACTCCTGATAAAATTCAAAGGGGGATGTTTTAGATGAGTTTAAAAGAGTTGTTTGCAGGGTTGCAGGAAAAAATCAATAGTGACCCGTCCAAGATTGCTGGTATTGCAGCTACTTACCAGTTTTGCCTGTCCGGTGAGGGCGGCGGTGATTATAACGTCGTCTTCGCAGACGGCACCGGTCAGGTTAACGAAGGTTTGGCTGACAACGCCAACATTACTATTAGAATGGAAGCAGTAGATTTTCTTGATCTGACAACTGGTAAGCTGGACGCTATGGGTGCATTTATGACTGGTAAACTAAAAGTTGAAGGCGATATGTCGCTGGCTATGCGTTTGCAGGGGTTGCTGGGTTAATTAAACCGGGTGCCGGAGGGAAACCCCTTCCGGCATATATTCTTTTATCGGGCATACAAATGCCGGTATATTTTAGGAATAGGATACCATGCCTCATGTACAGTGCAGTGTTATGCCATTCTATCGTAGGGGCACCCCTCGCGGGTGCCCGGTTCCACCCATACCCGCATCTTTAGCTCGGGCATCCGCAAGGGGTGCCCCTACGACTCAGGATGCCAGCTTCCCTAGAACCTGTTTTCAGAATAGTTATCTAACAGGAAGGTAAAAGCGACTGCCGTTGTGAATAACTAATTTATAACTAGCAACGGAGGTTTAGCTATGCGAGAAGCGGTTATTGTTGAAGCGGTGCGCACGCCCGTGGGCCGAAGAAAAGGCGGCTTGTCCGGCATCCGGGCCGACGACCTGGCGGCGCTGGCGCTTAGAGAAGTGTTAGACAGGGTTGATTTGAACCCTGCCCTGGTAGAAGACGTGATTATGGGATGTGTTACCCAAGCCGGTGAACAGGCGGCTTGCGTGGGCAGGCACGCTTCACTGATTGCCGGTTATCCCCCGGAAGTGCCGTCGGTGACCATCGACCGGCAGTGCGGCTCAAGCCAGCAGTCGGTTCATTTTGCTGCCCAAGCTATTTTGGCCGGGGATATGGATATTGTAGTAGCGGCCGGAGTGGAACATATGACCCGGGTGCCCATGGGAACGGCCATGATGAATACACCATTTAGTCCTACTGAGATGTCGTTGTACAATATCGTACCCCAGGGATTGTCTGCGGAATATATCGCTGAGAAATGGCAAATACCACGAAATGAACTAGACGAGTTTTCTTTGGCCAGCCACGAGAAGGCTATTGCGGCACAGGATAAGGGCTGGTTCGATAATGAAATCATGCCTGTGGATGTGACCCTGGATGACGGTTCGACCGCCGTGTTAACCAGGGATGAGGGGCCTCGCCGGGGGTCATCACTGGAGAAACTGGCCTCATTGCGGACGGCGTTTAAAGAAAACGGTGTAATAACCGCCGGTAACGCCAGCCAACTTAGCGACGGAGCAGTGGCAGTGCTGGTGATGTCCGCTGAAAAAGCCCGGGAACTTGGTTTAAAGCCCCGGGCTAAGGTACTGGCCCGAGCAGTGGTGGGCAGCGACCCGGTGCTGGCGTTAACCGGAACCATTCCGGCAACCTATGCAGTCTTAAAAAAGGCCGGGTTAAAAATGGAGGATATCGACATCTTCGAGGTCAACGAAGCATTTGCTCCGGTACCCATTGCCTGGCTGCGGGAAACCGGCGCCAACCCCGCCAAACTAAACCCGTGCGGTGGTGCTATTGCCTTGGGCCATCCACTTGGTGCCAGCGGGGGCCGGATTATTTGCACTCTGCTTAACCACATGGAACGTACCGGTGCCCGGTATGGGCTGCACACCATGTGCGAAGCTTTTGGCATGTCCAATGCCACCATATTTGAGAGATTGGATTAAAGTAAATACTAAAAGCAATAGACAACTGCAGTTTCAATTTCATAAAGAGCAGGTGATGATATGCTGACTGGGGTTCGAGTACTAGATCTATCCCGATTGCTGCCGGGTCCGTACGCCACGATGTTGTTGGGGGATATGGGGGCAGAGGTAATCAAGGTGGAAGAGCCCGGCCTAGGGGATTATATGCGACAATTTACCCCTCTGGTAGAGGGAACCGGAGTGTTTTTCTTGGCGGTAAACAGGAACAAAAAAAGTGTCACCTTGAATTTAAAAACAGAACGAGGCCGGGAAATCCTTCGTGCCATGATTAAAAAAGCTGACGTACTGCTGGAAAGCTTCCGTCCGGGGGTGATGGACAGGCTGGGTCTCGGCTATGACACTGTGCGGGAAATCAATCCCGGCCTGGTTTATTGTTCTCTTTCCGGTTACGGACAGGATGGCCCCGACCGCGACCGGGCGGGGCATGACGTAAATTATTTGGCCGCCAGCGGGGTGCTGGGTATAACCGGAGTCAGGGACGGGCAACCGGTGATGCCCGGGGTACAGGTAGCCGACCTTACCGGCGGTATGTTTGCAGTTATCGGCATCCTTTCCGCCCTGTGGCAGCGGCAAAGCAACGGACGAGGCACCTACCTGGACGTCGCTATGGCTGACGGATTATATTCAATGATGTCTATGCACCTGGCTGCCCTGATGAATGCCGGCGTTCCTGCAGCACGGGGGAATATGATGCTTTCCGGCGCGCTGGCCTGTTACAGCATTTACCAAACCAAGGATGGTGGATACGTGGCATTGGGAGCACTGGAGAACAAGTTCTGGAAAAATTTCTGCCAGACTCTTGACCGGTCCGATATGTTGCCCGGGCACCTGGCCATGGCAGTGGATGGAGACCAAGTGTATGAGGAGCTCAAAAACATTTTCCTATCCCGTACCACTGCCCAGTGGCGTGAATTTGCCGACCGGACGGACTGCTGTTTGTCAGTGGTGAATGACGCAGCAGAGGTTGTTCAAAGCGCTTATGCCCGCGAGCGGGGCCTAATTACCGACGTTCCGTTAACAAGCGGTAAAACCATGTCCCAGGTACGCAATCCCATTGTTTTTCCGGGAGCAGAGAGAAAAGCCCCACTCTCACCGCCGGAACTGGGCCAGCATAATAGTGAGATTTACGGCTCACTGGCGGGTTTAAGTGACGCTGAGCTGGACGAACTACGACGGGACGGTGTGATTTAAATTTACCGGTTGGGAATAATTTTACCTGCCGATTCGCAGAATATGAATCGGCAGGTGTGACAAATGGGGTTAATTAAAAAAAATTGTGTGGTAGGCAGGAAATTCTTAATTTGTATCGAATAGACTCTAATTAAGTGTAGCATGGTGGTAAGGCGTTTAGAATTTTTAAGAATAAAGGTAGAACGGTAGTACGGTAGGTATAATGATGCGGTTATTCCGGTTGCCCGGAAACCTGTCCCACTAAGAACAATTCCGCTTACCTATTATTAATTGGTTAATACGCCAAGGTTAAGTGGTATTTGTATTTTATAGGGCATGGTTTATGATTCCCTATTTAAATGGGAAAATCGCTATTTTAAACTCCTACGGGAGTTTTTATTTTTATATACACAATTTAAGAGGGGGAAACGAAATGAAGAGATTATTAGTGTTTTTATTGCTCGTATTGGCACTGGGTATGACAATTACCGGCTGTTCATCTAATTCAACTGACGAGCAGGGTCAAAAGCAAACAGTGGAACTTAAACTGGCTCACTTTTTCCCAGCCACTCATCCGGCTGAAACGGACTTGGTACAGCCGTGGGCCAAGGCCATTGAGGAAGCTACCGATGGCCAGGTAATAATAACTAGTTACCCGGGCTCAACCCTGCTTAAACCTGAAGCCACATATGATGGTGTAGTAAACGGGATAGCTGATATCGGTCTCTCCTGTTATGCGTATACCCGGGGGCGCTTCCCGGTACTGGAGGTTTTTGAATTACCGGGCATTACTTACGAAAATTCCAAGGTGGCCAGTAAAGTAGCCTGGGAAGGAATTAAGCAGCTGAACCCTGAAGAAATACAGGATACTAAACTAATGATGGTATTGACCACCGGCCCTGGGGATTTGTTTACCAAACAACCGGTAAAAAATCTGGCTGATTTAAAGGGTATGACCATCAGGGCTACCGGTTTGAGTGCCCAAACTCTTGAAGTACTTGGGGCTACTCCGGTTGCTATGGCCCAGTCTGAAGCATATGAAGCCCTATCCAAAGGCGTTGTGCGTGGAAATCTGGGGCCCCAGGAAGTATTAAAAGGATGGAAAAATGCTGAAGTAACCGATTATATAACTATAACTCCTTTTTTATACAATACAGTTTTCTTTATTACTATGAATATGGATCAGTGGAACTCCCTGTCGCCTGAGGTACAGCAGGCTATTGAAGAGGTAAATGAGAAGTATTTTGCAGAAGTGGCCATGGGTTTATGGGATATGCAAAATGAAGAGGCGCTGCAGTGGGCGGTGGATGAAACCGGCATTGAAGTGATTAACCTGCCGGAAGAGGAAGCAACACGCTGGATCGAACTTGTTCAGCCCATTCAGGACGAATTTGTAACCAAAATGAACGAGAAGGGGATTAACGGCCAGGAAACCTTAGATTTGGTCAAGACATTGGCAGACCAATATAACAGTCAGTTTTAACCAATTACTTGGAGGTTTATTGACGTGAATGCAATTGCTGGGGAGAAGAAAACCACCGGAGAAACAACATTGATCGCGAGGGCAACAACCGCTGATCAATTGTTTGCCAGCGGCGTAAAATCAATTAGCCAGTGGCTGGATAGAATTGCAGGGTTCTGCCTGGCCGCGATTATGGTGCTGGTGGTAGCCAATATAATTTTGCGAGTGATATTTAACAGCCCGATATTGGGTACCATTGATTACGTAGGTTTTCTTGCTGCCCTGGCTATAGGCCTGGCCCTGGCTTACTGTGCCGTACAGAATGCCCATATTGCGGTTGATTTTGTAATCGAACGGTTTCCGCATAAACTGCAGGCGGTAGTTGATTCATTAATCAACACTATTGCTCTTGGTTTCTGGGGCCTAGTTGCGTGGAAAATGGTGGAATATGCCCAGAGTTTGGCTGCCAGCGGGGTTGTTGCACCGACTACCCAAACACCGTTCCATCCTTTTGTGTACCTGGTTGCCCTGGGTCTGTTCGTACTTTGCCTAATATTGCTGGTTCGGTTAATCGACTCTATAAAAAGGATGACAGTTAATAAATGAGCGACAGTTTAATTGGCTTAATCGGTGTACTAGTTTTCTTTGTCCTATTGGTTTTACGCATGCCCATAGCTTTTGCCATGGCCCTGGTGGGTTTTGCCGGGTTTAGTTACCTGGTATCACCCACCGCGGCTTTTCGCATGGTGTCGGAAGAGATTTATTCAACTTTTACTTCCTATTCCCTAAGCGTTATCGCTATGTTTGTCTGGATGGGCTTTTTGGCCTTTTATTCGGGAATTGGCACCAGGCTGTACGTCTTTGCTTACAAATTAATCGGGCATTATCCCGGCGGGCTGGCCATTGCCACCCAGGCGGCCTGCGCGGTATTTGGAGCCATATGCGGTTCTAACACGGCAACAGCTGCCACCATGGGTGCCATTGCTCTGCCGGAAATGAAAAAATACAATTATGATGCATCTTTGGCCACTGCCAGTATCGCCGCCGGTGGAGTGCTGGGAGTGATGATTCCGCCAAGTGTAATCCTGATTGTGTATGGCATGTCCACTGAACAATCGGTAGGAAAACTGTTTATGGCCGGCATATTGCCGGGTATTATGCTGATGCTGCTTTACATGGTGGCCATCTATATACTGGCTGCCCGTAATCCCGCCTTAGCTCCTGCCGGACCCAAGTCCGAATGGCAGGAAAGGTTTGCTGCCCTGAAGGGGGGACTTGGTGAAGTACTAGTTGTATTTGCGCTGTCCATCGGTGGACTTTTTGCCGGTTGGTTTACTCCTACGGAAGCGGGCGCTGTCGGTGCTGCCGGTGTTTTGACAGTCGCCCTGCTGGGCAGACGGATTAGCTGGGAGGGGTTAAAAAAATCTTTGCTGGATTCAACCCGCACCACGGCTATGATTATGCTCATGGTGGCCGGGGCTATCATTTTTGGCCGGTTTATGGCCGTAAGCAGGGTGCCCTTTGAGTTTGCCGATTGGGCCGGTGCCCTGGCTCTGCCGCCTTTTATGGTGATGGGTATTGTCTTGCTGATTTATCTGGTGCTGGGTTGTTTTATTGACGCCCTGGCTCTGGTGTTGCTTACCATACCTATTTTTTACCCGGTGGTTGTAACTACTCTCGGCTACGACCCCATATGGTTCGGCGTGATTATCGTCATGGTGGTAGCCATGGGTGTGATTACCCCGCCAGTGGGTATGAATGTGTATATCATCAAGGGGGTAGCGCCGGACATCCCCCTGGAGGTTATTTTCAAAGGGATCTGGCCTTTCCTGGCGGCTCTGTTTATAGGCCTGGTTTTACTAATTGCTTTCCCCCAAATAGCTACTTTTTTACCCAATTTACTGGCCAAGTAGCAAATGAAAGTATAGCTAAAACCCCCTTGCCTTTACAGGTTTGGGGGTTTTGTTGTTTAAGTTTCTAACTGTTGTTTGCCGGACAGGCTGGCTTGGGGTTCCTTTTCCAGACTCTTAAAGCATTTGTTCAGGTGAGCACCGGAAAACCGTTTTGTGAAAAACGATACTACGACCAGTACCAAAGCTGAAACGGGCAGGCTGTAAAACAGGGGATCGATTGCTGTCCAGGGATAGGGTAATAAAGCGTCCACGCCGAACAGCGCCCTGCTGATGCCAAAGGGGGTCGACTCTGCTGAATGCAGGAAGACAAACCCGAAGATAGCCACTCCGTATCCCGCAGCTACGCTGGCTATGGCTGCTGTCCTAGTGGCCCGGCGCCAGAATATCGCTGCCAGCAGTATCGGCAGGATGCCGGCGGCACAAATTCCAAACCAAAAGGCGGTGGCCCGGGCAATAATGCCCATGGGTAAAACGTACGCCATGGCAGCCGCCCCAATCGCCCCCAGGGCCACGCCGATACGTGAATACTTAATTGAATCAGCATTTTTTACTCCCCAGGTGGCCAGCATGTCCCTGGAAAAGGCAATGCTTTGTACGTGGATTAACCCCAGCACGGTTGTTAAACAGGCCGAAATGAGGGTAATCATAAACAGGTAAACATACGAGGTAGGCATGATAGCGTTAATGAAAGCCGGCATAATTAAATCCACATTGCCATTGGCCATGGCAACTGAGATTTTGCCGAAATTTTCGTAAAAATACACGTTGCTCAGGGGGCCCACCATGAAAGCGGTGCCGGTGAACAGGAAAATACAGATACCGCCGGTGACTAGCGCCCGGTTAAGGGCCTGCTTGTTGGGTACGGTCATAAACCGTAAAACCAATTGAGGCTGAGCTAAAACGCCGATGCCCACTCCCATCACGATGGTGCTGACCACCGACCACCAGACCGGTGAATTAAAAGCAGGCATTGATGTCCATCCCAGGTGTCCGCCTTGAGCCAGGTTTTCAGGTACCAGGTGGGACAGGTTGGATAGCGCCTGGTGTCCGCTTGCTACTCCGCCAACTACGGTATATGTTTTAAAGAGCAGCAAACCCATGCCTAGGATCATCATGATGGCCATGAATGCGTCGGCATACATTACCCCGCGCATACCCCCCCAACTGACATAAAATGCTACCAGTAAAACCAGGAATAATAAGGCCAGGTTATAATCTACCTGCAGCGCTTCCTGGATAAAGCGGGCGCCACCGATTAACACTGCGCCGGTGTAGGCGGGCATTAGCAAAAAGACCATTAATCCAATAAACCAGGTAATAAATTTGGACTGGAAACGATCGCCCAGGAAACTGGCAATGCTGTTGGAGCCTAGATTGAAGCTCATTTGCCGAATGGGGCCGCCAAAGAAAACAAAGGCTATAAATATACCCATAAATATATTTAGGAATGAAAGCCAAAGCAGGTCAAAGCCAAACAGCCCGGCCGCACCACCAAAGCCAACGATGGCCGAGGTGCTAATAAAAGTGGCGGCGTAGGAGAGGGCCATAACCCAGCCTTTAATTTGCCGGCCGGCCACCATGTAATCCATCTGGTTTTTAGTTTCTTTGGCGCCCAGGTAAGTAAGGTAAGTAATGATGAATATAAAGACCAGTAAACACCCGGTTAATAAGGGGATATTAATTTGTGATGCTACTTGTACTGTTTCTGCCTCGCCCATTTATTCCTCACCGCCTTTGTTCCAGTGCAGTACTCCGTACACTACACACAGTACCATAGCACTGACATTGAGCAACCAGGCTGCTGTAATCCAAGGGTCCGTCATACCAAGCATTTAAGATAACCTCCTTGTATTCATAAGTCAAATTGTTGGTTTCTCTTGCTGTTACTGGAGTCTAGCATGACATGCAGGATATGCTCACCTCCTCAGACAAAATAAAAGAGTCCTCTCGTCCGGTAAGGGACGAGAGGACTCGCGGTACCACCCTAATTGGCATAATCAATATGCCCGCTCAGTAAGGGGTACGGGAACAATACCACTGTAAAAATAAAATAAACCTTTCGTCCAGGGACGAAAAGTTTTCGCGGTACCACCCTAATTGGCATGTAAACATGCCCACTTGGTTAAGTACGGGAATTCGTTCTCAGCAGAATTAACTCCGATACCCCCTTCCTTTTAACGGCGGAAGATCCCGTCACAGCCTACTCTATCAAACCCTTTCAGCCGTGCAACTCCGGAGAGAACTTCAACAGACCATACTTTAGGAGTGCTCTCAGTCTATGACACTCCATCCCTGAAAAGCTGGAACCTACCTACTTTTCTCCATCACTGTTTTTTATGTGTTTAATTAGTAAATACATATTTATATTACCATGGACATGTTAAACAGTCAATTATAAATATTCAAACTTTTTTACTATACTTTTGCTTTAGCTAGCAGCAGCTTTGCTCTGATTTGGTCAACCCTGTCCTGGAGTTTCTTTATTACGGTACTCTTATTACGTCTGGATGCGGGAACATGCTCTACCAGGGTGTCGAAATACTCTTCAAAGGCATTGGCAATGTTATCTTGATTAGCAATAATGGCAATGGGTTTATGCCCAAGGTCGTCGCAGGTGGAAAGTACTACCGAAGAATCTTCTTTTACAGTCAGGTACATTCTTTGGGCATTGTCAATTTCATGTAGTTTAAAAAGAATAACTTCATAGTTTTCATACTTTCTCAGTAGGTCAATGATATGCGAAATATGTTCAATATAATCAGCTGCGCTGCATCTTACCGCCCGGTCGTTAAATAATTCAAGCCCGTTATATGTATGTTCGCTATCGGTAAGGTTGGTTTCGAAGGCCTCGATATTTATAAACTCCCTGTACCGGTGCGATAAAAGGTTACGGTTAAAGTTAGCGGTACGTTTTTGGTGCAATTCCAGCCTTTCTTTTTTTTCGCTAGCGGACAATCCCAAACCGTCAAGCAACTTTTTGTAAAGCCTCACCGGCATGGTTAACGAGGTTGGAGCGTTTTTCAGGACGTACAGGAAACCGGGTCTTTCTTCCAATGCACAAATTTCTCGGTAATAATCACCCATGCTACCGCTTTTATATATATGCACCAACCGGCGGCAGGTTAATAAAAAGGCGAGATAGTTTTCTTCTGCCAGTCTAATTACTAGGGGGTCTCGGTGGAAGAACGTATAATTTGTATCATGTCCATTTTCCGGTGTCACAGCAATAATCGCTGCCGTACCCCGGGCGATGAACAGAGTGCACTTAATTACCTTCTCTGTGTATTTGGGATAATAGTATGATTCCAGTCTTCCGGTGAGATGCAGGGGCACCCATTGGTCAATTACCGACATTATCCGGGCTGGATCCCTGTTTACATGATGGATGATTGTAACCTTATGTCCCGATAAAAGTACCTGCCGTAATACCCGGCCCCAGTTCATAAAGAACTCGGGATCGCCCACCAGCCATGCAAGGTCTTCTTCACTGAACAAAAGAAGTTCCAAGGGGCGGGGTGACGACATAACCAGGCTCAGAAAGTTCATCACAGCCTGGCGCTTGCCTTCAAGGCCCTTAAAAACCTCATAGCTGCCCTGCTCGCCAGGCTTGATTGTTATATCAGATTTAGCCTGAGGTGTCATAACGTCAACGGTATCTGAGATATTGCTCAGTATACTCATTTTGGCGAACATATTATTGATACTGATACTGTGTACCCCGACGGGCGGGGGTACATGACTACTACCGGCAGTGTCTTCCGTCATAAAGAGCCAATCGGCAACGGCTTTGTGTGCTTGAACAGAACCAAAATCTTTTATCGCTGGATAAGCTGACCGTAGAACGTCCATTAAGGCATCTTTTTGATGTTGGAGTGCATTTATATTTAAAAAATAACTGATTATCAAAGGAACATGCGGGGAATCCGGGGCAGGAGTGCGGTTCCCCCTTCTCCATTTGCTGACCAGAGAAGGGTCTACCCTGATGGCCCTGGCCAGTTTGCTATTACTGCTGTTAAATGTCTTAATCAAAAAATCCAGTTTTTGACCAAATACCATAAAAATTAGCCCCTTATCTCCATATAACTCCATTATAGCATAAACCAAGACAAGCATGACAAAATTGTGACAATTTATTTGTCCATGACAAAGGACGAAGGGTTATAGAAGTACAGGACTGGTCTATCTATAATAAAGTTGGGTGGTTTACGGGCATTTTGCGTGGATGGGGGCTAAGTAGCAATGAATATCATCGCAAGCGCAAAAAAAGTCTTGTTTGCCATAACCTCTATTTTGTTGGTTTTTGCTATCTGCTTGGCAGTAATAGAATTTACCGATACAAACACCAAATTTTCATCCCTTTCGCCCCGGAATGGAACCTTGGATCTATCGGAGTGGAATTCTGAAAAGGATGGGCTTTTAAACCTAAGTGGGGAATGGGATTTTTATTGGCATATTTTTTTAAGTTACGATAATCTAAGGGATTTAGACCCGGGAGCAGATGTCAAGGCCAAGGTACCCTCAGTTTGGAATAAATACCAAATCGATGATCATAGTCTCCCTGGTTTTGGCTATGCCACCTATCGGCTAAAGATAACAAACGCCCAAACTGATACCCCTATAACCTTCCGTATCCCCACCATGTCCACCGCTTACAGCATGTATGTTAATGAAAAACTGGTCGCATCCAATGGAGTGGCGGCAACAAATAAAGAGCATTTCCGACCGGAATACAAACCAAGGAACGTTTCGATATTACCACCCGCATCACAATTCGACATAATCGTTCAGGTATCCAATTTCATTTATGCCCGCGGGGGTATGTGGTACCCCATAAACATGGGTACCCCGGAGCAAATGCAAGAGTTTAATAAGCACATTGTTTACAGGGATATATTTTTATTTAGCAGTTGTTTTATCCTGGGGCTGTATTATTTAAGTATTTTCATGTTACGGCGTGAAGACAAAAGCAGCCTGTATTTTGTCTTTATGTGCCTTATCGTTATGGGGAGGACTGTTATTCACGGGGATTACGCCGTTTACACGTTGATTCCTTTCGTAAGTTTTGGCGCTATTGTCTTGATCAACTACATAACTTTAGCTTGGTTTCCCACAACCTTTGCACTGCTATTAAATGAATTGTTTCCAAAAGAGATGCCTAAAAAGATGGTTCGGGTCACAGTTATTTACTCATTGGCGATGACACTGATTACATTACTTGCACCTCTCCACTTCTACACAAATTATACATATATATTCCTGGCTTTGGCCATACTGATAGCTTTATATACATTGGTGGTTACCGGCATTGCTTTTATTAAAAGGAGGCAGAATTCGTCTATTGTATTGCTGGGCGCCCTAGCCATGATAGCGGGTGCTGTCTACGATATATTGTGTTATTACCGGGTGATTGCCCACAACGTAGGGGAGTTATCCAGTTTCGGTTTCGTTGTATTTCTATTTTTACAATCCTTCGTACTGGCCAGGCGGTTTGCCCAGGCCTTTACAAGTATAAATGACTTGTCCCGGCGGTTACTGGAAATGGACAAGACTAAAGACGAGTTTTTGGCCAACACATCACATGAACTGCGCACACCCCTAAACGGCATACTGGGCATAACCGAGGCGATGCTGCGTGGCAGTGAGGGTAACCTTAATGAAGGGCAGCGGCAGAGCCTTTCCATGATTGCACTTAGCAGCAGGAGGTTGGCCAACCTGGTCAATGACATTCTTGATCATTCCAGACTAAAGCACAGTGACCTAAAGCTTAATCTTAAGCCTCTTAGTATAAAGGGTATTGTTGAAACTACAAGCCATGTATTTCGCCAGCTGAATGACCCGACAAAGATAAAAATAAACTGTGTTATATCTAATGATCTCCCACCTGTCTTAGCTGATGAAAACCGGCTGGCTCAAATTATGTATAACCTAATCGGCAATGCGGTCAAATTTACAACTCAGGGAGATATTAAGGTTACAGCAAGGGAAGCCGGAGAAATGCTGGAGGTCTGTGTGGAGGATACGGGCCAGGGTATCCCCAAAGAAAAGCTTACGGACATATTCAAGTCCTTTGAACAGGTGGATGCCTCAATTACCCGCAAGCACGGCGGTACGGGGCTGGGGCTTTCCATAACCAAACAACTGGTGGAATCTCATGGAGGCAGGATTTGGGTCAAATCTACCCCGGGAAAAGGAGCAAAATTTTATTTTACCTTGCCTATCACCAGGTCGCAGTCTGATGAAAATGATACTAACCTGCCGGTGCTGTATGAGCTAGCCGCCGGCCTGGATAAAAGAACCGGAAGTTTCAGGTCAACTAGCACGGGTGCTCATATTTTAATTGTTGATGATGAGATTTTAAACATGCAATCTGCCGCTGCCATCCTTAAAACGGGTGGATACTCTACCACGGCGGTGGCCAGCGGACCGGCCGCCCTGGATGAAATACGCAACAATAAGGACATTTCCCTGGTCATATTGGATGTGATGATGCCGGAAATGTCAGGTTATGAGGTATGCCGTCGCATAAGGCAAGACAAGACCCATTACGACTTACCAGTGCTGATGCTGACCGCTAAAACAAGAACTGAGGATATTGTGATGGGCTTTGAAGCCGGGGCTAATGATTATCTGCCCAAACCGGTTGAGGTAGCAGAACTCCTGGCCCGGGTTAAGACCTTGGTAAACCTGAAGACTGCGGTGGATAAGGCCAGGGCGGCGGAAGTGGCTTTTTTGCAGGCGCAGATTAAACCGCACTTCTTGTTCAATGTCTTAAACACAATATCCTACTTCTGCGATACCGACCCTGAAAAGGCCGGAGCGCTTATTAACGAGCTGGCTAATTATCTGAGACAGAGCTTTGATTTCAAAAATTTGGATATGTTTGTCCCCCTTGATAAAGAGATCAATCTGGTTAAGTCGTATTTGGAGATAGAAAAGGCCCGGTTTGGCGAGGAAATGACGGTAGCATTTAATATTGCTCAGAACATACATACAGACATTCCGCCACTGTCCATTCAGCCTCTGGTGGAGAACGCCATTCGGCACGGTCTGAGAAAAAAAAGCGGCCGGGGCACCGTTAGCATATCCGTCCAGCTGGCTCCGGAAGGAGCAACGGTAACTGTAAGCGACAACGGGCGGGGTATCCCCGCCGACCGCTTGGACAAGCTTTTGGGGCCGAATAACTCAAGCGGTGTGGGGCTGCGCAATATCCATGCCCGGCTAAACAGGTTATATGGGAAGGGCCTGTCCATAAGCAGCGAGGCAGAGAAAGGAACGGTTATTTCATTTACCATACCCCTGGGAGGTGTTTTACTTGATCCGGGCCATAATAGTTGATGATGAGCGTCCTTCGGTGGATAAAATGGGTAAATTGCTCGGAGACAGCGGGGTAGTGGATATTAAGGGCAAGTTCTTAAATCCGTTGGATGCATTGGAATTTGTTAAAAAAGTGAAAATAGACACAGCTTTTATTGATATTGAAATGCCGGAGATGGATGGATTCCAGCTGGCAAACCGTGTTTTTGCTCTCCAGGAGTGGACGGCGGTTGTGTTTGTGACGGCTTATAATGAATATGCCGTCGAGGCATTTCGGATTAATGCCCTGGACTATCTTTTAAAACCGGTGGATAAAAAACGTTTAAATGAGACCTTGGAGCGGATCAGACAGGAAAAAAATATTAACATTAACCAGTCCCGGATGCAGGTGCGCTGTTTTGGTAAATTCAAGGTCATTGCCGGATCCGGCGAAGTTAAATTCCGCACCAGCAAGGCCGAGGAACTGCTGGCCTATCTTATTGACGGCCGGGGTGCGGAGATCAGCCGCGACGAAATAATTGACCGCCTGTGGCCGGATTATGAAGGAGATAGGGCCGTGGCCCATTTTAACACCACGCTGTACAATGTGCGGAAGGCGTTACAGCAAAACGGCATTCAGGCATCCATCAAACACTCCAGGGGTTGTTACTGTCTTGAAGCCGCCTCCATCGACTGTGACTACCACCGGTTTTTATCTTTAACGGCTGCGCCGACGGCGATCAATGTTCTAACTATTTCCGATTATGAAGCGCTAGCCGCTCTTTATACCGGTGATTATCTGGAAAGCAATCAATTCCAGTGGTCACAGAGGAGCAGGATGCAGCTCAAGGAAAAATATGTGCAGCTGGTTTTAGATATGGCGGAATACTACAAAGCCGTCGGTGAACAAGACCGGGCAGCGGAGCTATTAAAAACCGGCCTGAAACATGAGCCGCTGCACACGGATTTAAACTACAGGTTGGTTGAAACATTAATGGTAGCGAAAAAACGTATTGCCGCGGTAAAATACTATAATGCATACAGACGGGAATTAAAAAATGAACTTGGCCTTGAGCCTGATGTGAAATTAAGAAAACTGATGGCGTAAAATGAATACTATAAGGATTTTATAACAATGACCGTTCGGGTAAACCGGGCGGTTTTTTTATATTTCTTATTCAAAGTCCCTTATCCGGCCTCATCTTTAACCATCTTGAAATAACGAACCGTTTAGTCGTGGTTTAGTGAGCCGTTTTACAATACTGGCAAAAGAATGAAAAGGGATGACCTGATGTACAATGTGGCGCTTATAGACAACGACATCAAGTGCCTTGAATATATGTCCCGCCTGCTGGAGGGAAACGAACATATAACTTCGTTGACGTGCTTCCAACAGAGGGATGGTTATTTGGAAGAGCTGCAAAAAGGAAACATCCACATTGCATTTATCCGGTTGGGCAGTCCGGGACTGCACGGTTTTTCCCTGGCTAAGGCAACCCGGAAGGTATCACCGGTCACCAGGATTGTTTTTTTAGCCAGTGCTGATAGCCACGCGGTTATTGCCTTTGAGGAACGGGCCAGCGGTTATTTGGTTCTACCTGTGAAACAAAAGAGACTGGATGAGGTGGTTGAGAACATTATGAAGCGTGATTTATGGAGGCGGGGTGGTTTACCGGAGTAATACCCGAGTCGGAAGTTCGAAACCATGACTTAAGGAACTAAGATATTAATGAAAATTAATTTATAAGGAGCGGAAAAATGCGTAAAATATTGGTTTTGCTATTGACAATTGGGCTCATATTTACCTTTACAACAATTCCTGTACTTGCAAGTGATGATGAACTTATCGAAATTGATCTTACAAGCGTTATTGAAGACGCTTATGGAGATGGGTACAGTTATGTAGATGGATTACTGACGATTACGGGCGAAGGGCCTTTCCTCATCACAACTTCCGCCAGCGTCAGCGGGAGGGGCGTTGTGGTGGATAATACGGCGGGTACAACGGTCGCGATCACCCTTG
>JGI25321J39296_1000572_pt1 | contig 28637 bp, 20 predicted proteins | sample AutmiccommuBRH23_FD_39296 | JGI IMG/M metagenome (IMG submission 39296)
CCCGAGTTTGGCGACATTTTTTTCCAGACCCAGGCGTAGCAAGGCTTTAGACCATGCGTAAGAAAGCGTTTTGTCACTACAACATGTTTTACAGTAAGAAATTATTGAACTGGTTAATCACTTTCGGCTTCATCATTTTTTCACAACTAAATAATTTGACCAATTTTTCCTGCTGGTCAGTCATCTCTGTAATAGTTAATGAACGTTGAGAAGAATTTTTTAACCCAACCTGATTTAATCGACAGCTACTCACTTGTCGCAGCAGTTCTTCAGACGACTGTGTGATTTCCGCTTTCCTGAGCATCATCTCGATTGAGTTTATCAGCAAGTAAGCTAAGATGCAGATGGTCACATGGGCTTTCACTCGCTCTGGCCGTGTCAAATAGATGGGACGTAATGCAAGTTGTGATTTCATCTCTCGAAAAGCTTCTTCAATCTTGTTTTTCTCTCGATACNTTTGAATCACTTGTTCTTGTGGGATGGTCATATCGTTTGTAATAAAACAGGTTATTCCGTCCAATCGTCTTTTCTGTATTTCCTTGTTCTTATCAATCTCAACGGATAATTGGAACGATTGAACAATTCTTGTCGTCTTATTGCTTTTATTCACTGTCACCTCAATAGGCGTAACCGTCNCGAGAAGTAATGATTTAAGTTTTCGTTTAGCAAGCATCTTCTTGATATCTCTCTCAATCGCTTCTTTATTACGNGACTTCTTGGCAATCGCCAGACTGGCATTTTTGTCAGCAATCCAAGCCATAGCCTGCGCTATTCTCGTTTCTCGTGATTCGATATCCTCATAAAATCGAGAAACATCAAATGAGAAAATAAATCGGCGCTGATCTATTCGCCCCTCACGTGTATAAAAAAACTGGTTTTCGTCCGTTGGCTGAAATTCATGAAGTGCCAGTATCTGCTCATAATCATCTTTTGAAGCGGGCTCGGGCATAAATTCGTTAAATAACGAGTGGCAAGCCATCTCATCCTTGTCCATCGCTGATAAATAGGTGAGTTCTTGCTCTTCAAGAAGGTTTAAATGATCATCGGACACCATGCCACGATCAAAGACAAGATGACATTTGGTCAAGCCAAATCGTTTTTTCAAGTCTTCGACCACATCGGGCAGCGTGGTAACATCCTGAGTGTTACCTTCAAGTACTTTCCAATAGAAAGGAGAACCTAAGGGTGTAACCATTAAGGCGATNACAATTTGTTGTAAATCGGAGCGGTGATCTCTTGAATATCCTAGTTTGGCAATAATACATTTGCTACCTTCCAAATAAGTTGAAGTAATGTCATAGAAAAAGCCTTCACCAACCGAAGGATCAAACTGCTGAAGTTGCTGATAGATATGAGCCTGCAAGGCAGATTCCCGTTTGTTCAGGTCATCTAAATCGCGATAAACTGCATAATTAGATATTTCAGCTGAACTGCGGTGTATTGCGGGTAAAACCGTATCTTGAACCCATTCCATGACATGAATTTTGCTTCGAGGTTCGATGCAGCGATTGAGAACCATAGCTTCTGTGAGCAATCCATTAGTGAAAAATCGATGTAAGTTGAAGTTCTCCCACAACGAATGTAATAAAAGGATGGGCAGAAACACCCAATGCTTTGTGACTACAATGTCGGAACTTTTAGCTAGTGAAAGATCAGCATCCTGCTGAACCTGTAGAATCATTTTCATCCTTGTGGCATCCTCTTCAGACAAGACACCAAGGTTTTGAATGAGGCGATGCTTAGGTTTTCCGTCTTTATCTCTATAAGAAGCGACAATTTTATAATAATTGTAGGTTTTGCCTTCTTTATTAATGGTAACTTTCTTTAGAAACATTTGTGGCCTCCAAGAGCAACTCAGTTAGTACTACAAATATTATACCACAAATGCTGATAATAAAGTATATTTTCGGGTTAATATTTTCGAAAAGTTAGGACTACACAAATAGTGGTTGAGGGCTGTAACCCTTGTGCTGCAAGGGCCTGGAAATTTATGTCGCCAAACTCGGGTTATAACTAAAAAAGCTTGGCTAATGCTAAGCTCCTTAAATAACTTTAAGAACGCAGAAAACTGGTATCAACTAGCTTAAAAAAGTAGGCAGGTGATTCATAGATCATGAATTACCTGCCCATTTGATGATTCTCATAAAATGCTTAAACCCTGAACATATTATGAAATGCCTGTTAGACTAATTTTGTCCCATGGGCGGAGTTGCTGGCGGGACTGGTGGGATCTCTGGAACAGTCGTATCAGGTGGAAGGCCCACTTGGTTCAAAGATTGAAGAAATTCCGGACTGAGTGGGGCTACTTCCGGACTTAATGGCGCTTTTTTGCCACCACTGAACAGTCCAGTAACTTTCCCCCAAACGGTGGTGACCGTCGTCTTCATTGGACCAAGAAAACTCATCACTCCCATAGGTTCCTTAACCTTCAAAAGAATAGGACCTTGTGGAGCTTGCCCAAGCTGAGCTGGATTTTCCACCGAAACCACGACTCGACTATAATGATGGAGCGGAACTGGACTCTGAAAATGTGCCCGATAAACTCCATTTCCGACCTGACGCAACCCCCCTACCAAAAACCCAGTCTTCCCTTTGTCATCCACCAAATAGGCAGCATATACCCCTGTTTGCCCTTGCCTGAGAAACATTTGTGGGGATGGTAAATTAGCGATCAGCAGAAAACTATTGTCCGGAGAGATTGTAGCTACACCGTTGCCATTAATCCCCTCTTGTGCCGCCTGCAATACTAGTTGACGGGTTTGACCCTGATAATTTGCCATACCTTGATTATATCCTTGATCTTGAGGATATCCCCCACTTTGTTGGGTAAAACCTAGGCCCATACCCTGTGCAGGCGGAGGACCCTGCCACTGTGTACCTTGATAATTCGGTTGTTTTGCTCCTATGAAGCCCCCTCTTAGGTTTTGGATTTGTCCGTCTTTTTGGAAAATGCCACTTGCTTTAAGGCCTGAACCTAGTGTATTACGGATCGAACCGGGAGAGTAACCCGGACCTAATTGACCATTAGGTGATCTAGGGAACCCCTGCGGTCCGATGGGATCATAAGGATTATTAGGTGTATCTCCACCGAACTTCACCATGCTCCCCTCCTTTTTCAACTTTCAATGTAACTTAATAACATGATATGATATTAAGAACAGAAGAGTTCTGAAGACAACTCCATGGGTAACGATTAATTAAGGAGGGACACAATGCCAAAAAAGCTCACAGCCCCGCTCTCTGAACCTATTACACGCCGTACCTTTTTTCAAAGAATCGGCGGTTTTATTGCTAGTCATTGGTTACTTACATCAATACCCTTGGCTGGTGCAGGAGTCTTCGGCTGGGCTGGTCACGATACCCTAACCTTAACCCGTCAATACTTCGATCTGTTTTACCCCAACCTGCCAGATGCCTTAGAGGGAAAAACGATCTGCCAACTCAGTGATCTTCATCTAGAGAGCCTGCGGATTCCCCCTGAACACCTTCGTGAGGATGTAATGGCTCAGAAACCGGATCTTATAGTTATCACTGGGGATATAATCTCTTCCCGCACGGATTTAGATAAGCTTAATCCGTATTTGAGCGGACTTACTGCCCCCTATGGAAAATTTGTGGTCATGGGAAATAACGATTATAGCCACCTTTCCCGAACACTTTTCAAGCGATACCTACAGCAATATAAAACTCTAGGATGGACTCACTTGCTCAATGAAGCCTCTTACTTGCCAGACCTTAATCTATGGATTATTGGGGTCGACGATCCAGCCACCGCTCACGACGATGTAGATTTGGCCTATCAAACGTTACCATCTTCCCCAATGACCCAATCGAACCCACCCTTTCGCCTGGTCTTAGCGCATTCCACAGATTGCCTCGATGATGTGGCAAAGTACGGAGCAGAACTTTTTCTGACCGGGCATACCCACGGAGGACAAATCCGCTTACCTGGCTTCAAACCTCTCATCACCAATACTTATCTAGGTGACCTCGGATTCTACGAAGGATACCATGTCATTAACGGCGTTCCCCTTTACATAAACCCCGGGATCGGTGAAAGCCTAATTCCTCTTCGCCTTAACGTTCCCCCTGAAATTACCTTCTTCACCTTACACCGAGGGGACGCCCCTCCGAGACAACAGAAAAACTAGAATGTCTATCACGGAAAAAGTCCCACAACCACTCAAGTTAAGGACTTTTTCCTTTTTGCTTTATTCAAGACGGTGCACATGATGTGCCGTCACCCAAACTATCGTTACCCATGCAAGTCAGGAACCATCCCCACTTGCACGCAACCTGTACGTATTTTCCGTCTCTCCGTTCCCGGACCCACAAGCCAGGGACGCAGTGTCACACGAGCGCGACGTCTTTACGTAAGCAGAAAAGCAAACTTCCGTTCAAGCGACCGACCCCAGATAAGGGACAGTGCACAGGGATGTGCACTGCCGCCAACCGAGCCAAGGATGGCGAGTCTGGCACGATAGTCTCCAGTGGAGATTATCGCCGTAGGCGGGTTCTTTCATATATCATATCGCCGAAGGATGTATCCCGCTCCCCATTGTAGGAGCTTGAACGGTTAGTTTGCTCTGCGTCGTAAGCACCGAGCGCTGTGTGACACAAGTCCCTCAAGTCCCTGCTAAATACTAAACGTATGGTTGCCGATGCGTTTGATAACTGTGCGGTTCTTAATCCATTTGTCTGTGGCGAGGCGTGGATTGTAGTAAAATATTGCCCCGTTGGTAGGATCCAGTCCCGATAGGGCTGCTTCTGCTGCTTTGTAAGCCTGATCGTCTGGGTCTAAATGAATCTGCCGATCATCGACTGCTGTGAATGCCCCAGACTGGTAAACAATACTTGGTATAGTTTTTGGAAAACGAGGATCTTTTAAGCGGTTAAGTACAACAGCCCCGACAGCTACTTGTCCTAAGAAATCTTCTCCCCGAGCTTCCCCATAGATGACACGGGATAATAGTTCAACTTCCTCTTTAGTGACAAAGCGTCCCAATCCTCGAGAATGAATCTGATTTTCGGTCGCCATCTTTGAAACCGAATTGGTCATAAAGTTTGTGCGGTTATCCACAACATCATGGAGCGTGCTCTTCTGGGTCTGATCGATTGATTCTGTGTTTTGGTTCACAATTATATCGTAGGTTTTAATCTCTGACTCAATCAGTACTGAAGGAGATTTGCTCAAACTAGCTGTCTTGTAACCTTGTTTATACACTGTGGCAACGGTTGGAATATTCCGCAAAACAGTCACCCACCATGGCGTATTGATTACTTTCTCAGGTATACTTTCTTTTGTTAAAATTGCCGCGACTTGCTCTGAAGATTCAGTCACACTAGTCGCAGGATCTTCAGATTTGTTCTTAGCTTCTCCGTTCGGAACCCATAAAGATTGTCCTTCTCTGATTTGATTGGGACTTCTCACTTGGTTAAGCGTTACCAGTTCCTTTACTGTCGTTTGATACTTTTGGGCCAGATGCCAAAGGGTATCTCCCCGCCGGATCACAATTTGTGTAGTGGCTATTAAATTACTATCGAACTTGTTATTATTTCCATTAGAAATTGGTTCGTTCTCCAGTCCTAGTACAGGATAAATACTGGCCTGCCACAGAAACAAGCACATCACCCCACATAGGAATATCGCTGAGGATTTCCGACATCGCCGGTGTGGTAATAAAATATAAATCACCTCTTAAATTTATAGACTATTTCTAGTCTTTCCCAATTGAGGTGAGTTTTATAACAACACGGCATTAAATGCTTAATAGAGGTCCAATGCTGTAGTCTTTTTTGTCATATCCTACTAAATCGCACATATGATGATACAGACTAAGCAAAGATAAAATTAGTCTCATCTTTTGCTTTGTCAAGCATAGTAAGTGAGGTGAGGCTAATTAATATGAGAGAATTATGTAGAAGCATATTCTTGTCGTTTTGCCCCCCCGAAGAACCCCCGCTAAGCGAGGCAGAACGCCTACTTGCAGAAATCGAAGCAACAAAAGAAAAAATGAACCATGCTTGGAACCGCTTTGACTACGCAGCACCGGAATACGTCGAAATTGCCGTGCTTGAACTTCTAATAGTAGAAACACAATATGGGCTTCTTAATAAACGCTATCGCTTATTACTTGGCGTTAAAGGAGAATCTCCATTTTATTTGCCATCTGCTGTTAAAGCATTATCTTATTCTATGGCTAGCAGTCGTCTAAACCATGCGTTTTATGGGTCTCTTTCTAATTCGACTTCCGAAACGCCCTCATTTGATTCGATCACTCCTCAATTAGTGGCACAAAATCCATATCAATCCTAGGACTTGTTCATCATTTTGGTCATTGAGACTGCAGATAAAGATACCACTCTAAAATTAAAAATAGCTCCGTCAAAACTGACGGAGCTATTTATGGTATTGCAAAATGAAACTCACTATTATTGGCAAAGGCCAAACCGCATCCACTATGATAATATCCTCCCACCTTTAATTGAATACAACTTTTTCGGAGGGGCTTTTTCTTTCAGCGGATCTTTTAGAGCATCACATCGCTCGTTTGATACGTGACCAAGGTCTGCCCCGCAATATGGGCACTCCCAGTTTTCCCCACTGTAAGAGGAATAGGATCTCCCTCTACAATCAGGGCAAATTCTCATGTTCATAAATGTCCCCTTTCCTTTGTACCATAAAATCCCATTAGTAATTTTAATATTTTCACATTTACATAATATTCCATACTTTGTTATTATACTATGAACTACAAGCTATAGAACCTAAAGTGTTCGACTATTTACCACGATTTACCACAGTATCTATTTGCTATCTTCATATTAAACCTATATCTTGTAAAGAATACGCAAAAAGCAGCCGGATCTTGCCGACTGCCTTTTGCTCAATTTAAAGTATTAAGGATGACTTTCTTAAAAGGTCCTTCTTATTGGAGCCCCTTTAACACCACATCCACAATGGCATGATGGTCAACTTCATCTTGAGGTCGATGATCCATCAAAACTCTTTTCTTGGAGAATAAATCGAGGGTTCCAACAATACAGTAGGTAGCTAGTTCTTCATCGAGATCCGCACGAATCTCTCCGTTTAATTTAGCTGCCTGAACCATCTCCGTGTATTGCTTTAGGATGGCCATGTGTTCTGCAAAGAGTTGACCACGGATTTCTTTGGAAAGGGTATTAACCTGCATAACGATTTGCACGATATCCATATGGCTGTTCAGGAACTCAAAATTATAACGTGAGCAGTTTCTAAGCCTTTCCTCAATCGTTTCACCCTGTTCCATATTCTCCTTCAGCCCAATACGAAACTCTTGTATGCTGAATTTGAGTATTTCTTCAAATAAGCGTTCCTTACTTTCAAAGTACTCGTAAATTGTGCCTTTACCTATACCTGCCTCTTTAGCGATATATTCCATCTTTGCGCCGTCGAAGCCATATTCAGAAAAAACCCGAATTGCTGCTTTTATTATGTCTGTCTGTTTTTCTTCTCGCGACGCCAGTCGAAATCATCTCCTTATACCGATCGCGTTGGATTCAACGCTTGTTTCTAACCTCGAAGTTCGATCCTCAAAGCTCGCCTTTATACTGAATGGGTTATAGTCGATTTAGTTAGTTGTTTTTCCTTTTTTCGTTTCCTTGAATCTCGAATATCTTCAAAAATCGTATAAATAACTGGTACCAGCAACAGAGTTGACATTGTAGAGAGCGCGAGTCCAAAAATAACGACCACTGCCATCGGTGCCATGGATTCTGAGCCTTCCCCAATTCCTAAGGCCATCGGCATAAGACCAAGAATGGTTGCCAGCGTGGTCATTAGAATGGGTCGCAAACGAATCGGCCCGGCATTTTCAATAGCCTCTTCCCGCTCCTCTCCCCGTTCTCGGCGTTTAATAATATAATCTACCAAGACAATAGCATTACTCACGGCAATACCTACTAAGAGAATCAAGCCGATAAAGGAAGGAACGCTTAAGGTTGTTCGGGTAATAAATAAGCCCAGCATTCCCCCGGAAAATCCCATGGGTAAGGATAAAATGATCGTAAACGGGTGTAGCAAGGATTCGAACTGGGCTGCCAAAATCATGTATACGAGCAAAATTGCCAGTATTAAGGCGAGACCTAAATCCGCAAAGGATTCCATAAGTTCTTTATTCTCACCTAACACTTCATACGTATACCCATCAGGGATCTGATACTCTTTTATCTTAGTTTCAATATCCATCGTGATGCTTCGTAAATCCCGGTTGATGATCTGACTCGTAACATGGACTACACGGGTCTGTCCAGTACGCTCAATCTTCACCGGACCTCGTCCCATCTCAATTTCGGCCACTTGACTAAGGGGAACGGTGATCCCAGAAAGTGTGGGAACCGGAGTCTGTCCTAAATTCTCAAGACTCGTTTTAAAGGTCTCATCCCCACTCAGTACGACATCGATTTCTGATCCTTCATACCGATAGGTTGTCGCGGTTGTTCCGGAAATGGTACCCTTGACAGCCTGAGAAATCTGTGCAGCCGATAAACCATATTGGGCAGCAGTCTGACGATTAACTTTTACCACTACCTCTGGAACCCCTTCTGTCATGCTCGATTTCACTTCACGAGTTCCTTCAACTGACGCAACGATTTTCTGGATCTCCATTCCTATCGTTTTAAGTTCATCGAGTTCCTCACCTTTGAGAGCAATGTCAATCGGAGTTGTGGAACCACCCATTTGCATATTATCCGTAATCGTCACTTTTATTTCGGCGCCCGGAATGTCTTTCGTCAAAGAACGAATCTCATCGCCCACCTGCTCAACACCTCGTTGTCGGGCAGCTAAAGCTACGAGTTGGACACTGATTGAGCTGGTATTAGCCGTATCCCCCCCGAGTGAAAATCCCCCGTTGGTCCCAATTTGGGTGAAGACCGTTTCGATCTCTGGGATTGTCTCCAGCTTCTTCTCAATTTGATTAACCGTGGCTTCGGTGTCCTGAAGTTTTGCCCCATCCGGCAGAGTCGTGTTAATCGTTAATTGACCAACATCTGACGCAGGCATGAATTCAGCCCCTAAGCTGAAAGCGGATGCACTGGAGAGAATAAAAACCGCCGTCGCAATAGCCATTACGGTCTTGCGATGATGCAATGCATAGTGCAAAAACCTTTTATAGGTCGCTTCAACCCGCCCAAAGATCCTATCAAAACCGCGGCTAAAGCGGTCCACAAGCCCTTTGACTCCGGTCCGACCTTCTGGAATAACTTCCGTCTTCATAAGCTTGGCAGAAAGCGTCGGAACTAAGGTTAGCGAAACGAGAAGCGAGGCCAGAAGAGAAATGGCGAACGTCATCGCTAATTCTCTAAAAATCGTAGCCACAATTCCTTGAACAAAGACGATTGGGAGAAAAACTGCAACTGTAGTCAACGTGGAGGCAAAAACTGCCATCCCGACCTCAGACACTCCTTTGATAGCAGCATCAATTTTTGAGTATCCTTCCTTGCGATGACGATGAATGTTTTCCAAGGCCACGATATTATCATCCACCAAGCGTCCCATCGCCAGGGTCAGTCCCCCAAGGGTCATCATATTTATCGTGATTCCTGCAAAATAAAGGACTGCAAAAGTCGCCATCATGGCAATCGGAATCGCCGTTGCAGTGATAAAGGTTGTTCGAATATTATGGAAGAAAAGGAACACCACAAATACGGCTAAGATCCCGCCCATAATAGCTTCGTTTTTGACAGTTTCTATAGATTGCTTAATGTCATTAGACTGATCCATTACTGTCTTGATTTGCAAATCAGGATATTCTTTAGTAAATTCATCGACAGCGGCTTTGACCCCATCTGCTACTTTTACAGTATTCGTCCCCGATTGTTTTTGAATAGCGATACTTACACTTTTTTCGCCATTCGCTTTAGTAATCGCGTTGACGTCTTTATGCCCTAAGCCTACCTCCGCAATATCCTTTAATCTGATCTGCCCTCCACCAGGTAGAGAAATCATTAGGTCTTTGATTTCATCCACAGATTCAAACTCGCCGGTTGTCCGGATCGTGAGTTCATGTGTTCCCTTTTGAACCTGTCCTCCTGGGGCGTTAAGATTTTCAGCACGAATGAGTTGGGCTAAGGAATTTATGGTCAGGCCATATCCATTCATTTTCTCCAGATGGGTTTTGATTTCGATCTGGTCTTCATACCCACCAATAACCGAAACAGAAGCGGCTCCAGACACACGCTCGAGCTGAGGTTTGAGCTTATCCTCTGCAACTGACTGCAGCTTAGCAAGGTCCGCATCATGTCCACTCAGAGTCAATATAACAACCGGTATCGCCCCTAAGTCAAGTTTCATGACCATCGGAGCTCCAGCTTCAGATGGCAAACGGCTCTTGATCTGATCAACCTTCTCCCTCATTTGGAGAGTCGCAAAGTCCATATCCGTGCCAGTCTTAAACTGGGCAATAACAACTGAGCTTCCCTCGGATGTTGTCGAAGTCACCGTATCAATATTTCCTACGGTAGAAATGGCTCCTTCCAAGGGGTTAGTGATGAGTTTCTCTATTTCCTGGGGACCCACTCCAGAATACTGGGTCACTACGATTGAAACAGGAATTTCAATGTTCGGCATAAGATCGATGGGGAGTCGGGTCAAAGAAATACCACCCAAGAGAATGATTATGAGCATTGTCATAATGATTGTGACTGGGCGCTTAACCGAAACTTCCGCTAGCTTCAAGACTTTTCCCCTCCCACAACCTTCACCTTGTGGCCTACATCAACTAACGTTTGTCCCTTTACAATCACCTGATCACCTTGGTCTAAGCCTTGAAGGATTTCTATGTCCACACCCGTATCAAGACCCGTAGCAACCTCTTTCGCTACGGCTTTATCTTCTTGAACTACATAAACAATAGTCTTCTCGTTTTTGAGGACGACAGCCTCACTTTTAACCGCCATAACATCTGCCTTCTCATCAGTCGTCAGTTCGACTTTAGCAAACATACCTGGTTTGATCAAACCGTCGGGATTCTCCAAGGTGATTTTAAGTGGATAAAGGTGAGTTTTAGAGTCGGAAGCAGGGCTGATATGTTCAATTTTTCCGACTAAACTATTCTCAGAGACTGAAGGGACTGTGACCTTGACTCCTTGACCTTTTGTCAGGCGGTTCACTAAATTTTCTGCAACACTTAGCGAACTAAAGACGCTACTAGTATTGGTGAGACTCACCGCCGCCTGGGCACTCGTAGCCATGTTCCCAACTTGAACATTCACCTGAGAGACGATACCGCTCACAGGGGCAGTCACGGTTGCATTATCTAAAGCCTCGCGCGCCTGGGCGAGCTGAACTTCAACTAACTTCAGACTGCTGTCTGAAGCCTGCACACTCCATTGTTCAAGCTGACCAGCAAAGGTCGATTCTAATTCCTTTAGACCCAACTCCGCTTGGTCAAGTTGAACCTTCGAGGCTGCGCCTGCATCAAAGAGGGCCTTAGTATTTGCCAGGGTTTGTTGAGCATTAGCAATCTTTTCTGCCGCGAGAACCTTTGTTCGCTCCAAGGAGGTTTTAGCGTAATCCCACTGATCTTTACTATTTTGATAGCGGGCCTCAGCTAATTGATAGGTATTGCTCATATCCGTGGTGTCGAGGGTAAAGAGTACCTCTCCCTCATGAACGGTATCCCCGACCTTCACGTTAACGGACTGCACCTTACCCGGAACCTTCGGAACGACCGAGACATCAGTATCCGAAGAAACCTTTCCACTCAGAACAGCAGTATTGATGAGCGTCTTCTTGCCGGCCACTTCTACTTCCACTGGTATGTATTTTTCTTCTACCGCTGTTGCGGGTTTGTCTGCACTGCAGCCAGCAGCTATGCTGAGCCCCGTCAGCACCACGAATAAGATCATGATCTTGCTAGTTATCCCTTTTACCTTTTTCAATTCCCTTTTCCCCCACATATTAATAGTTTTATGTACGACCATTACCGCGGTTTTAACTCTACGTCAGAACCGACTGTTCGGTCACCTTTTATTTATACATCATATTTCCCTAGAAATCAATCCTTTAAGCTTATGCTTAAACAAAAATAAAAGCAGGCAACCCCATATGTAACACTCTCTTAGTTGCTCTATACAGTACTTAATACTTCGACGTTTTTTATCGGCAATATGATAGAATACATTAAGTACAATATAACGAAAGGAATGATCCTATGCAGCGAAACAAAAGGCTCAGCAGAATACTAACCTCGGCACTATCGCTATAGCTGCCCTCGTTGGAGGCCTTGCTGGGGCCGTAGTCGGCCTCATGTTTGCCCCAAAAAGCGGAAAAGAACTGCGTCAAGACGTTGCGTCCTATAATACCGGAGCGCTCAAACAACAGAGCAATCGCCCCAAAATAGTCCTGAAATGGATCCTCAGATAATTGTACAAACGGAGCTCCCTCTTCAAGAAGAGTGAATTTGTTCTGGAACTCCCCCTTATTAAGTGGGAGTCTTCGAAGTGGAAGAAAAAAGAGAAAGCCCGAACCGCAACTTTTGCTGTTCAGGGCTTCTTTATTTCCGGCTGCGAATCTCTTTCCAAAGCTCGATCACTTGTTTGGCTGCCAACAGGAAGACTGTAACAAGACGCAATGGATTCTTTCTTAACTCTTCTAGACTGACAGCAACCTCATTTACCGTTCCGCCCACTTGTTCACTAGTCTGTCTCACAAGGGTGGTAACTGCTTGCGCATCAGCAAGCATATAAGGCAAATGAGTATTGATCTCCTTCATGGTTTGGCTTGCCTGATCCGTGAGCTTCCGAACCGATCGAACCCAAAGCATCACCTCGATGCCGATCACCCCTAAAATAATGGTACCCACAAGAGCACACACTTCATAAATCATGATCTATCCCCCAATCTGATGTCCTATGGCCTTGCCCCTAAATCCTTGATAGCTAAACCATAGTCTAAATCACGAGGATTCATCAAGTTCCCCGCCCTTACCAAGTCATTAATCCTAAAGGACTGAATCCGAGAAGTGCCAGTGCCCACAGCGTCTTCATCCCTTTGAATCGTCTGCGCAACCGCCAAGCCCCCTTCTTGAAGCACCTGGCCTGATACACCCTTGATAGTGGGATGGATGATCAGCCAATAGGTCGTATCCGGGGTTAAAGCTCCTTGCGGAATGACTTGCACATCGGAAGGACCCAAGGGTTCAAACGCTGCAAGCGTCCTCTCCCCTGTCTCGCTGTTAATCAGCTCTATGCTTGTATTGTCCACGCTCTGCCAATCGACCAACCCAGAAAAGTGTACTGTAAACTTCTTGTCGAGCGGAATCTCCCATAATTCGCTGACCATGCGGTAACTTGGATAATAATATGGATAATTAAAACCCGATGGTAAGGCACTCGGTGAAGCAACTCCCATTAGTTCTTGCCAAGCTTCCCAATAATCGTCCGTTCTACCCAATTCAAGAGCAACAGCCGTATCGTTTAACATTAATTCTGCTACCTTAAGTGAATCTGCCTGCTGGATCTCTACATCGGGGCTAACTCCTACGATGTTGATATCATGTCCCAGAGGCGAGAAAAAGCGATCGACGGTCATTTTAAGCACTCCACCACTCTCAAGATGGAACATGCTCTGAACCGTCCCTTTCCCATAGGTCGTTGTCCCTACGAGTGACGCCTTTTGATGGTCTTTGACCGCAGCAGCGAGGATTTCGGAGGCGCTGGCACTGTTTTCATTTGTCAGGAAAATGACGGGTTGAGTAAACCGCAAATCAGGATCTGATACCTTAAACTGAGAAAATTCCCCTGTTCGGTCTTTAATTTGCACTGAGACTTCTGAGCCTATAAAATAGCCCGCAAGGTCAAGGGCTGAACTTAAGTATCCTCCCCCATTATCTCTTAAATCCACAATCCACCCGTTGACCTTTTCACTTCTTAACTGATTGACGATCATTTCAAATTCTTTAGTCGTATCACTACCAAAGGAATTTAGATCTAGATAGCCTATATGCCCACTTAAGACTTCTCCTGTCACTGTAGGACTAATAATGGCTCGGCGTATAACGGTTAACTCCCATGTTTCCTCTCCCTGAATTACACCGATCTTAACTGCACTACCCTCTAGTCCACGAAGTAAGTTCACAGCCTCTTCTGAGGAAAGTCCAACCAAGGATTGCCCATCTGCTCGTATAATCACGTTTCCTGGTTTTAACCCGACCTCTTCCGCTGGTGAACCGGAAATAACAGATAACACCTTTACCCCTTCTGGAACTATCTCAATATTAATCCCGATCCCAGAAAAGCGCATATCTATGCTCTCAATAAAACCCTGGTATTCCTCCGGTGATAAATACATCGTGTAGGGATCTCCAAGCCGTTTCAGCATCTCATCTACGGTCGGAGCGTTTAATACATCAGCTGAGACCGGATCCACATATTGGTCTTTAAGTAGCAAACGAATTTCTTTCAAAACTCCAACGTCGGAGGCCAAAACCAGAGCTGAATTATTTAGTATTAATATCAGGACGAGCACAATGTTTAAAAAAATGTGACCCACTACTTTTGTCCTTAAAAATTTTGCATGCATGTTTGTGTAATCTCCCCTCCAAAGTTTCAAACCCCGCTCTGGATTATAGATTCGACACATTACTGGATTTACCTTCGACCATGCTTAAAGTTCTTTCCAAGCCAATAAAAATACCCTCTATAGTTGTCTCGACTAAAGAGGGCATTTTTATTGGCTAAACGTTATTTTGCTATTATATTTCATTATATCGCCTTCCGTGTTGTAATTACGTCACTTATAGCATTTATCGTACCTTCCACATAGCTTACCGAATACTATAGATTATCAATCTCCGCCCTATGCACTTGGTTGTTATGTTCTATAGCCTTAACAACCAAATATATCTCATCTTGTCTCGACTCTAAGCTATCCATTCTTGATTCCATTCTTGACTCTAACCCAACGAGTTTATTGAGTATGAGCCCGAGCATTTCTTTGATCTCTTTCTCCATCGTCTCACCACCTCTCTTGCAAAATTATACCATCCCAGAGCAACCCCAGCAAGATAAATAAACAGAACTCGTTCAACTAATGCTGAACATCGAGACTTCGGTGACGAAAGCTTCCAGTGGATGGTTTCGCCGAGCCGCATATCCCAAAAGGAATACTTCGCGGCGAAGGAGGACTCTACCTCCACCAAAGCATACTAAGGAACACCCACTTATAGAAGTGGAACGTCGATAAAAAAGGAAAAGGCCACCAACGACCTTTTCCCAAATACAATAAGTATTAACCGTTTCTCTTATTATCCCTACCCCTTTGAGCACCGGCAGCGCCACCACGAACATCGTTACCTTTTCTCCTTGACCAAGTATCCGTCTTTTGTCCGTAGCCATCCCGGTTGAAATTCCCCTGAGGTCTGGCATTTCCCATGCCTCTTGGATTTCCCATGCTTCTCCCCCGCATGGGTGCTGCTTCCGTGAGACGAACTTCGACAGCTTCTGGTTCCTTCGTGATTATTTTCAACGCTGCGCATAAAAGGGTCACTGAATCGTTTTCGGCAAGCAACTCTTCAGCTACACCTTTATACTTCTCGATATCTTCCTCAGCGATTACTCTCAGAATTTCAGTCATAGTTAAGCGTTGCTGTCCTTGTACTGCCTCAACGATACTCGGTATTGGTTTACGAACAATTCGGCGTTTAATGACTTGTTCGATAAGTCTCAGCATGCCAATTTCTCGCGGTGTGACTAACGTAATCGCTAAGCCAGATTTCCCTGCTCTTCCAGTACGCCCAACTCGATGAACATAACTTTCCGGATCTTGTGGAATATCAAAGTTAAAGACGTGAGTCACTCCGCTAATATCAAGCCCCCGAGCTGCAACATCTGTCGCGACCAATACTTCGATGGTTCCGTCTTTAAACTGCCTCAAGACACTATCTCTCTTGCTCTGAGTCAAGTCACCGTGAATTCCCTCCGCAGAGTATCCCCGCTTCCCTAAAGCCTCCGAAAGTTCATCGACTCGTCGCTTAGTTCGGGCGAAGACAATCGACAAATCTGGAGATTGAATATCTAAAATCCTTGATAAGACATCGAATTTAAGTCGTTCGGTTACTTCTACATAATGTTGCTCTACATCAGCAACTGTTACCCCTGTCGCCTTAATACTAATCAGCTCAGGTTCTTTCATAAAGCGCTGGGCAATATTTTGTATCTGACGAGGCATGGTAGCTGAAAAGAGTAGGGTCTGACGCTCCTCTGGAACCTCCTTCAAGATTGTCTCAATGTCTTCTAAAAAGCCCATATTCAACATCTCATCAGCTTCGTCCAGAATAACAATTTTAATATCACTAAGGCGGATGGTCCTCCTTCTCATATGATCCATTAAGCGTCCGGGAGTTGCCACAATGATGTGAGGTTTCTTCTTTAGAGCCCTGATCTGCCAGTCGATCCCTTGTCCACCGTAAATAGGCAAGGAATGTATGCGTTTATACTGTCCGATCTTATTCAATTCCTCTGCAACCTGAACTGCTAACTCCCGTGTTGGAGCCAATATTATGCCTTGAATAAGTTCGCTCTGCTCCATAATCCTCTCAATTAAAGGAATTCCATAGGCAGCCGTTTTTCCGGTTCCAGTTTGGGCCTGCCCGATCAGATCCTTGCCCAGTAAAGCTACAGGGATCGTTTTCTCTTGGATAGGGGTTGTTTCTTCAAACCCCATGTTAATAATCGATCGAATAATTGGTTCGCTTAATCCTAGGTCTGTAAATGTCGCCAATGCTTTCATTCTCCTTTTTATTTGTTATACTCTTTAAGTTTTCCAAATGCGTCCCTATCTATAACTGCGCTAAAAAAAATCTTAATTTATAAATAACCGCCGAAACAGAACATCCGCGATAGCGCGTGAGTTTCGCCAACGAAGGAAAGACGCTTGTGGCACCAATTATATATTGTACCATACTTATCCATGCATGGATAGTCGTTGTATGCAATTTTTCGGTTTATCTCTTGCTTATCTCTTGCTTATCTTCTACTTATCTTATACTTACTTTACCTTGTCACTTCTAATTTGAGACATATATAAAAGGACCTCCGCGTCCGGAGATCCCAATTGCGCAAGTCAATGGTTCAAGGACCTTATGACTTACAAAATAAAATTAGCACTAAACTTTCTTAATGTCAAGCCGAATCGATTTCCTACGCAAAGAGCACCCTTTACAAGAACATTCGATTATGTACGAGAATTCTTGTTAAATCTCCTTTTAGAACTTAGATACTTCCAGTTAAACCCGTAGATTAGGTAAGATTAGTACCCTGTATAAATCCCCCGTTCGTTATTATCTTTGGCAAAGTTTCGTGCATACTTCATAATACCATCTTGAGAAACTGCATATAACCTGTTTCGGGTAATTTATTCCGATTGATCGGTATACTGGTGGGTGCAGATACTAAATCACTTTTACTAACACTTATAGCTTTTACCCCCGAAGCCTTGCCAGAAATTAAAAAATTCTTGGCGACAATTCTAGGTAACTCCTATTCAAGTTCATTAACTTGTAAAGTTCTGCTTTAGGGATGGGTGCTTTAAGGGATTCTCCTGAACTCTCCTTAAATAATAAAGGACCCCCGCTTCCGGAGGTCCTGATTGTGCAAATCAATGTTCCGCCCAAATTTGTATAAGCGGTATTAACTATTCTTTTTGGAAGTGTTCGTTATAACGGAGATTCCCTCCAGTAACCAGTCATAGGCGGTCAAAGATTTCACTAGATCAGTTTCTGCGGTTATTACCTTCCTTACTAGGGCATCATAGTTAGTTTTACTAACATTGAACGCTACAAGCGGTATCATCCCTAGGTTATACCTCAGTTGCTGATGGTCCCATTTTACTCTTTCTGTTTTGAACTTTATTTTCTCTCTTTCAAGGGATTCTTGCTTTGTCTTAACATCTTTAAACGCTAAATCAAAGTCCATTTTCACCTGGCGGGTTTGCGAATCTCTATCTTCCGCTTCTTCTTGTACCCGTACCATATAGCTATTAGCTATCGCAGTCTCTATGTCTTCATCGTAGTCCATTTTATTAATTAGTTCAAAATCGGGCGCCGGAACTTCCTCGATAATTAAATTCGTGTCAAACTCTTGGCCAAAAAACAAGTTGAGGGATCCCTTCAAGGTATCCTGTGTATCTTTTAACGATTTTATCGTTACATCAAGTTCACGTAATTGGAGTTCAACGTCCTTGTAATCTGTCGGAGTTATTATCCCTAATTCTTCCTGAAGCTTCATGATTTTGACTTGGTTTTCAACGTTAGCCCTATTAGCTCTCAGCGCTTCCGTTTGAAGCCCCAGCTCCTGATAACTCAAGAACATTTGCTGGGTTCCCCATACGACCTGTTTATTACCCATACTAATTTGGAGATAAGATTTCCACATATCGTCCTTCCGGGCGCTCAAAGAAGCCTTTTGGGCCGTAAGATTACCAAGTTGAGCTTGATAAAGCATATATAGATTGTAGTTAACATACTTAAGCGTATCTGACAGATCCTGTGGATTTGATAGAACTGGATTAATCGGTTTGGAAACACCTTTTAACAATTCTTCATCTGTGAAATAGCCACTTAACTCCCCTATTGTTGCCTTTAATTTCGATTCTGTTCCCTCGATTAGTTTTAAGCTGTCGTTAATATCCCGTGCATCTGACAGTTTCTTATTATTAGCTCTTACGGTCGGGTTAAAAGCCTCAATTTTCTCTTCAATATTTATGTAACTAAGTCTGTTTATATTAACATCACTTGTATCAGCCATTGCGTTAACTGGAACTGAAGAAATAATCATGAGGCTTACGAGAACCGAGGACCAAAGTTTTTTCATAATTTCTCCCCCTAGATTTTTAATAATTCATAATAACCCACGGACAATAACAATCTATAGTCTATTAGGAGGCTTTGGTAAGCAAAAACTGACCGTTCGGTCACCTTCTATTTATATATTATTTCTCTCCAGAAATCAATCCTTTTTTAGCTTATACTTTTGCTATTGGGTTTACTTTATCACGTGAGAAAGGAAGACCTTTTATTGTCTTTTTGAAGCCTATAGATTGACAATATCCGGGAAGTACCCGAAAACTAACTTCGGAGTACTTTTTCGACCCGAGCACTCGAAGTCTTTAGCAACTGTGGTCTGGAATTCCAAGTGGAGTAGGGTATCGTCTTCTAGGAGGAAGACAAAATCGACTCTCTTCTCTTTGGCTTCGACTACAGGCAAGACCGTGGGCATGATGTCCACAATTTTAGCCGTCCTAAGCTCGAATGCCCCAAGGATCTTGTTCCTAAACATCTCCGCAGTGGCCTTCATGATAATATCGTATTATACCCGCTGATCCCTGCCTCCAATGAGTATTACCTATCCCTTTTAAATATTATACTACGACTAATGCTGCTAAACTACTTAAACGGTGGATAATAGCGGCTCGAAAAAACCTTCTGACTTCGGAGGCCTTTTCCGACCCGAGCACTTGCGGCTAGTAACACGAAAATGAGGTGCACAACGTTCGGTAGCCTGTCTTTAGACTGGAAGAGAGCCGAGCCCGAGCATGATTTCGCTTATGAAGCGTTCCTCTTTTGCCATCGTTACATCAGCCCACTGCAAAACCCCTGCTGGACTTTGGCGTTTTTTCTTATTAATTTTGGATGCCCAGTCAATGTAGCTACGATACTTAATTCCCTTGGCTTCACACCATTCCTTTGCCGTAATACCACTAGCACGGCATTCGGCAACCAGTGCTTTTTTTCACTCTTATCCACTACAACAATACCTCCATGTAAGGTTTTTATGGGGATATTGTCTCATGAATGAATTGGGTTGACTATGCACCTGAAGATTAAGCACTTACGAGCATGTTGACCATGCACGCTTATATTAAGCGCATACAAAGTTTTATATCGAGTTTCAGCCTGAAGAAAGGACGAGAGCCGACCCACCCGAAGGCGAATCGGCTCTCTATTACCACGTTAGTCGAAACCACGGGAGAAAAGAATTTGTCTCTTCTCTCACGCACAAATTACTTAGTAGCTGTTACAATCGTACCTTCAGTTACTTTGTTGAGAAGTGAAGAGTCATCTGAGACATCGATAGTTACATCAGCACTTGAAGCAATTTGAACGGTAACTGTTTGATTTACGTTGATAGCACTTGCCAATGTCAATGTGATTTCTTTGTCACCTGCATTTACAGCAACATTGTCATTTGCAGCCACTTTTACACCAGCAACTTTAATGATGAAGTCATCGTAAATATTAGCATTAGATGCGGCAATTGCTGCTAAACCTTCGTTGAACTTAACAGTGATTGTACTAGTAGTAGTAGCACCATCAGCTACAACTAGTTTAGCTGATGCAAGTACAGGCTTAACATTGTCTACAAATCCAGCAGTTACAAGTTGAATTTGAGCTTCAGCGGATGTCATTACAACCTTACCAGCATCAGAAGTAACGTTCTTGCTAATTGAGAATAGCTTGGTGCCATCTACTGCAACAGTACCAGAAGGCAACGTCATTTTAACTGTAGTCTTTCCAGCATCTTCAAAGCCGATTGAAGTTCCAGCGGGCATTGCAGCACCATCTAAGGTATAGTTAGCAAGGTCGATTGCTGTTGATGTCATTTTTTCACCGTAGTTAATTCTGACTACGTTGTTTGCGACAAGAACTTCATTAGCATCAAGGACAGCGTCTGGACTAACTGCAACAACTAAAGCAGTACCAGAAACGGCTTTGTGTGAAGCAGTTGTTGTAGCAGCAGCATTTTTGTTGCTTGAAGTGTCTTTAACTGCACCAGCATCAAGTGTTACAGTGTAATTTCCATCAGTTAAAGCAGATCCAATCTGGATATCTACCTTTTTGCTGTCACTACCATTCACAGCTACACCAGCTACAGTTACATAGACACCATCTTTTACTACAGTAAATTTACTAGCATCTACAGTACCAATAGTTTCGTTGAATTTAACTACGAGGTAGTAAAGTGGACCAGCATCGGTACGTGTAACGTTTAATGCTTCAGAAACAACATATGGAGCAGAAGCATCTTTAGTTAAAGTCACACTACCGTTGTACTCAGTGCCTAAGAGTACTGCAGCGTCTTTATATCCTTTAACTTGAACAGAAATCGTTACATTATTCTCGCCATCAGCATACAATGGGTTATCTACATCAGCAGGAGTAATGTCAACAAGAACTGTATTACCAGATGTATCATCAGGGTCTACACTATATCCGCCAACTCTTGCTCCAGGGAATACATATGCGCCCTTCTTAACTACTACTTCAGTATCAGTAAGAGTTTGTACGTTTTCACTGAAGATAATCTTAAAGGTATCAGAATCTTTAGCAGCTAGACCAACTACATAAGGTGCAGTTGTGTCGGTGCCTACAGTGTAAGATGCAGTTCCCATAACAAGCGTTTTAGCACTTGCTCTTTGAGCATCTGTTACATTGTAAACTACTACACTATGGTCGCCAGCTTTTATAAAGTCTCCACTGATAACAGCAGATTCCATGTAGTATTTACCTGTTGTAGTAGAAACAGAGTCGACTGCAACTGTTACGCCGTCAACCTTGATAGAAGCACCAGCTTGAATAACTGGCTCATTGAAAGTAATTCTTACTTTGTTATTGCTACGTAGTTCAGCCTTAACAACAGCAGGAACTACACTATCAGTAAAGATTTTGAAAGAATCGCTATATTCTGTAACTGTTTGGTAAGTTGCTTCATCAATTACGTCTTCAATATTAACTTTGTAGGAGTCACCGTTAGCCATTGCACTTGTAAGTCTAACGATTGCACTCTTTTTGTCATCTTGGAGTACAACTTCTGCAATACCTGCAGCCTGGGTGGCAGCATCAGAGGACTTGAACTCATAGTAAGAAACTGTCTCAGCAGAAGTTTCATTGACTACCTTATTGAAAGAAACAAGAATTTCTTTTGCGTTAATAGCACTTACCGATGTAACTGCCAATGTTGCAGGTGCTTGATAAGCAACTCCAGCAAGCGTACTAGCAGGAACAACCGCTGTACCACCGAGAGCAGTAACAACGCTGCTAGCAGTTAGTTTGCTATTTACAAAAGTAGCTGCAGCAGTAGCTGCTCCGTCTGTGAGAACAATAGCGGACTTAGTTTTAGCTGCAAGCGGTGCACCAGCGAGAGCATCAATACCAGTTGAGCCGTTAGCCACGAAGACACTGCTAAATGTCAGGGAAGATGCGAAGTCTTGGATGACTTGGTTATTTGTGTCATAAGCTGTGTTTCCAGCATGGCGAGTTGCGCTTGGAAGTGTTGCTTTTACTGCATCACTGATGACGCCCGTACCACCGATAACATCACTGGCTGTGATACCAGGATTAGCAGCTAAGTAAGCAGCTACGCTTGCAGGAAGTGCGTCTTTGTTAGTTAAGAGGATTGGTTGATTGGCCGCAGAGGCAATTGAAGCAATAGAGAGTGCATCTTGAACTTGTGCTCCGGTAGCTACTGCAACCTTAGTAACTCCAACCATTTTCTTAGCAATATTCACTGATGTCTCGAATTTGTCAACTCCGCCGAGGGGAACAACTGTAATTCCCATGGCTGCTAATTCATCAAGAACACTTTGTTTGATAACGGCAGTTCCGCTGGTTACATATACTGTCTTAACAGCAAGTTTTGTGAGTTCAGCTTTGGTGTCAGCGTCAAGTGTGTTACCACCGTCTGTAAGAAGGATAGGAGCTTTCAAGTAGGAAGCAAGGGGTCCAGCAGTTAAAGCATCAACCATAGCATAAGATGCTGAGGAGGCAAGAATTGCTGTACCTGTCCAACCTGTTTGGTCAGCGATTGCTACTGCAGTTTGTGCCGCAGTATTACCTGCTAAGCGAGTTGGGACTGTAGTTGTAGCAAATGCATTAAAAGGTACCATTGACAGTGCCATGCCTGCGATAGCTAGGGTGGCTAAGGCTTTTTTAGTTTTTTTCATGTAGTAATATATCTCCTCTCGTCTTTTGGATCTCTGTTTGTCTGTGGGATTGAACTATCTCCTTTTTTTCACAGGACGTCTTTAGTCGCCCCTCACCCCCTTAAAATGTGTAGCACAATCTTTAGACATTGCGCAATATCTAAAAGCATTCTACAGGATAAACCGGGAGCGTCCCCCCAAGGATGTAGGTCATCCCTCCTGTAGCGTACCATTTAGAACGCGTAAAAAATGAAGAAACCACAAAAAAGGTCTATATTAGCTATATCTATTCTTCATCATAGCCAATATTCCTGCTTGTTGTCCGATATTTTTTATAGTTTTCTTTGTTTTTTCGGACAAGTTTTCATCGTTACTAGATTAGTGTACACTAAAACCTATTAGTTTTCCAGCCTCTAAGCTAAAATATACTCAAATCATAACTCCCTTTATTGTAAGTATTACCCTGTGTTACTCAACCCATATTTTTAAGGTCTGTACAATCTCTTCTGGTAACGCGGCCGTTCCCCCAAAAACCTCAATATGCTTTCCGGTCCAAGACTTTAAAAGTGTTTCTAAACTTAAAGGAATAGCTGTCTTTGTTGGGACTAAGACCACCCTTGATCCATAAAATGCTGCCCGAACAGCCCCCGTTAAGGCGTCAGGGTAATTCTCTCCGGTCGCAAATTCCAGCTTGGCGGTTGTCGGAGGGAACGCTTGCAAGACGGCGGCCGCGGTGTCGTAAGCGGTCAATCCGCTAATCCGACGAGGATTAGGGAGGCGGTCCATGACCTTAGACCCGACCACAGCTGTTCCTCCGATCACTAGGGTCTCGGTTACATTTAGGCTGTCTAAAGCGGTTTGCGCATCAGCGGATAAATCTTTTGGTTCGGTTAGTAGAATCGGTACCCCTTGCCTTGCTGCCCACGAGGAGATGACTAAGACATCCTGAAAGTGTCGCACGCTGGCGATGACAGCCTTTCCTTTAGTCCCTAGTTCCATGGCAATCGCCCGAGCGGTTCCTGCTGCCGTATAACCGTAGAGACGTTTTACCTCATACTTCTGTCGAAGTTCAGATTCGATCGTCGAAGACAGTGCTGCCGTACCCCCTAATAGATAGATCGTCTTCGGGGCCAGTCGTTGCAGCTCTGTTCGAACCTCCTCCGTGAGCCCTGAGCTTTGCGAAAGTAAGATCGGGGCTTGAAGTTTATAGGCGAGTGGTGCTCCCGCCAAAGCATCAGGGAATTGATTGACTTGGGCTAAAATAACGGTGTCTGCTCCAGTTGTAAAGGTAGCTTGGGAGATCTGCACTGCTGTCCCTTCAGCCGTAATTCCAGCAAAGCGATTGCTTTGTGCTTCTATTACTTTGTCTGTTCCTATTACATAGATTCCCGGGGTATAAAGGCCAAGCCTTGCTTCGCCACTGATGATTTCTCCACCTAAGGAGATCCAGCGCGAGCCGCTCCAGCGATAAAGGGTTGCACCAGAGTCAACTCCAAGCAAGGGATCATTCCATTTTAAAGAGAGCATTTTCTGGGGGGTTGCACTTCCCCAGTCAACCTGAAACAATGGGGTTAAAACGGTGGCACTGTTCGGCAAATTAGTGGGAGTTGCCGTGGTTTCTAAGGTTACGTTCGTTGGCTTGTCAAACGCTAGAGGAGGGATGGTTAAGCTCAGCTGGGTAGACCCTGATGCCGCTTGGACAATTCCTCCTATTACATTAATCACTGCTGGGGATGTCACGGTATCGAGTGTTTGTTTGGCGATGGTCAAGGCGAGTTTGGCATCCACAAGTCCATGCCCATACTGATTGTCCCTTCCCGAGATGCCTAAATCATGGGTTCCTTGTAGAAGTGCCTGAATCACTTGCTCCCTGGACCAATCTAGGTGTTGGCTCCAGATTAAGGCCGCTTCTCCTGCCACAAACGGAGCAGCCATGGAGGTTCCGCTCGCATAGACGTAACCTGTTCCACTCGCTTGACTCCAGGCAGCCGTCGGGATCGAATCTCCCGGTGCTGCTAGATCGATCTCAGTGCCTATGGTTGAGTAATTTGTGACTTTGCTTGCTTTGTCGGTCGCTGAGACTGCTAGGACGAGAGGATCTGAGGCCGGGTAGCTCACGCCAGGGTTTCCCTGGGACTCAGAATCATAATTCCCACTCGCCGCGATTAACAAGCACCCCTTCTTAGAGGCATAGGTGATTGCTTGTTTTAAAATAGCTGAGGCGACCGAACCGTTTTCCGAACCTAGGCTTAAATTAATAATCTTGGCCCCATGATCTGCCGCCCAGATAATTCCGTCGGCAATCGCATCGTCATATCCAATCCCTTTAGAGTTCATGGCCTTGATCGGCATAATCTTGGCCTGATAAGCTACTCCGATAATACCCACACGATTTCCTTCGGCAGCCGCGACTCCTGAGACTTGGGTTCCGTGTCCATTGTTATCTTGGTTAGCCCCCGCTACCTCGCTTCCTGTGATCGCATTATACCCGGGAACCAAATTATTGATTAAGTCCGGATGTGTGAGAGCGACACCCGTATCGACAACGGCAATCGTCACCCCTTGCCCCGTCGCCCCCATTTCCCAAGCGCCTAGGACATTCCCATTGACCAAAGACCATTGTTCTCGGAAAAGAGGATCCCTCGGTACAGTTCCTGTTTGGTTTTGTATTGTCCGGCGATAGTTTTCCTCGGCCCCTAAGATCCCAGGCGTAATGTTTAAAGCCGCTATGACTTCTTGCAGATTTCTATTTCCCGCGACTTCGAGAGTTGCATAATTTAAGGGTCCTCGGCGTACAACCTCTATCCCGAAGTCTTCAGCCACCTGATCGACGTTGGTCCCCACTTCTAAAGAGAGAACGACTTGTTGGGATTCTGATTGACTTATCTGCTCTTGGAATTTCCCGGGCTGCCCAATAGCAGACAGTGGGACGGTCCCTAAATTAAGAAGCATCATAGTTACAGTCCCTATCGTTAAAAGCATAAATTTGCATTTCATCCTATATCTTCGAAGCACCTCTATCACATCTCTTTCCTATAATAAGCACTGATTATTCTCTTATTCGACATTTTATGACTCGTTCCTTTATTGACCTTGTTTTTCGCATTGTTATATATTGGATATCCTTATTCCTCTGTAAAAGAAAGGATTTTATCTTAATCGATCGAATATTAGCTATGCGCTCAGTTTGTCTGTGCTTCCCCTAAAGACTCTAGTCTTAGATCAAACACATAAAAAGAGGTGAGGCAAATGAACTTTTTCACAAAAAAAACCGTGGGTCTTCTATGCGGTTTCATGATTACTCTAAGCAGTACTGTTTTCCACCCGCTTTTAGTGCAAGCTGCACCCACTGAATCCGTCACTGACCGCATTTTCGGGAATACACTGTATGATACCGCCGTGGAGATTTCTAAGCAAGGCTGGGATAATGCTCCTATCGTCGTACTGGCGACCGGTCGGAATTTTCCCGATGCCTTGACTGGAACCGTCCTTGCTCAAAAAATCAAGGGTCCCCTTTTGCTAACTGAGTCGGGTCGCTTGAACCCTGTCGTTTCAGCTGAGCTTAAACGCCTCGGTACGCAAGAAGTCTTTCTGCTCGGTGGTACAGCTGCTTTAAACGAGGGGATTGAACAATCGCTCAAAGACCAGGGAATCTTACCGAAGCGCCTGTTTGGCTGGGATCAATATGGGACGGCTGCAGCCATTGCCAAGGTAGCAGCCCCGAGTTCTAAGCAAGCCTTTTTAGTCAATGGCGAGCGTTTTCCGGATGCCTTAAGTATCTCCTCTTATGCAGCCGCTCAGGGTATACCAATCCTCCTCACGCGGTCCGATGTGCTGCCGCCGGAAACGGCTGAGATCCTCGGTGAACTTGGCATTTCGCAAGTGACCTTGATTGGCGGCAAGGCTGTGATTAAAGACATCATTGAAGACCAACTCAGTAAATTGCCTAACCCTGTTAAAGTGACGACACGATACGCTGGATACGATCAATATGAAACGAATACGGTGGTTTTAAATCAATTACCCTTTGATACCTCCACTGTCTATGTTGCAACGGGAGAAAATTTCCCGGATGCCTTAGCCGGTGCTGCCCTGGCAGCGAAGAGCAACGCACCGATTCTGTTGCTTCCTAGTCAACAATTAGGCAACTCTACTACTGCTTATCTCAATCAAAAACGAACCTCTGGCTCAGCCTTTATGATTTTTGGGGGGTGGGGAGTGATTAATTACAAATTAGAAAGTATTATTCGCACCGGGGTCCCTCGACCAAGAATTTCCCTTCAATATACCCAGGGCGGTTTTACTGGAATAAAAGGAATGCTTAGTCAGGTCCAGTCCATTCCCTCACCGGCTACGGATTACGCAGATATTATTGCACCGAGCTGGTATTACCTGGATGATACCGCCGATGGTAATGTTACCGGAGGGTGGGATGCCACTTCTGACAACTATGCCAAATTCACAACCTCCGTGCATGCTCGTAATTTAAAAGTCCTGCCGGTCATCCAGTCATCTTGGGACAGCCCCAAAGCCGTTGATACCGTCATGGCTTCAGAAACCGCCCGAGCTAGACTGATCAGTGAAATTATGGAGCGAATTGATAGCATCAACGCTGACGGTATTGTGATCGATTTTGAATTTATGAGTAATTCCACTGGGCCAAATCTCACTCAATTCATGAAAGAACTTTACGCCCAACTTCATCCTTTAAATAAGTTGGTGGTCCAAGCTGTTATGCCTCGAACTGGCGCTGAAGCCTGGCTCGAAGAGTTTAACTACCCTGCCCTTGCCCAGCATGTTGATTACTTGCACATTATGACGTATGACTACAGCCACGGGGCCCCAGGGCCCATTGCTCCGCTGAACTGGAGCAGTAAGGTCTTGGACTATGCACGGGGACAAGGAGTAGACATGCATAAGATTCTGCTCGGTATCCCTTACTACGGAGTCGACTGGTGGACTATTGACTCGCCAGGGGCTGCTCCAAGCTATAAGCGACGAGCAGGTAGTATGACAGATCTGTTGGCGTTATCCACGGGCTCCGTACAACGCGACGCCTCGCAAATCCCTTATTTTAATTACTCAGATGCGCTTGGTTCCCATACGGTCTATTATGATGACGCACAAAGTTGGAATGCCAAAATGGCCTTGCTTAATCAGTATGGGCTTGCAGGAGTCGGAGCGTGGTCCCTGTACTGGACGGTGGACCCGGTAACCTCCAACGCGATCTACCCGATCTTAAGGCAGCATCTACGGTAGGAAGGGGAACAAGGAGACGGTTCTCTTGCTTCCATTGGAAAACAATAAGGCCGTTCACTGACTTAATTATCAGTGAGCGGCTTTTTTTAACTCATTAGCTTTGTCTCAATGGAGAGTAGTTCACGACATACTAATTCCTTTGAATTTCAGAATCCCTCGGCAGACACCTAAAGCTGCTTTACTTTGGAAATCTGGCGATCCTAAGAGTTTTTCTTCTGCCAGGTTAGAAATGAAACCAACTTCTACCAAGACTGCCGGCATCGTTGTATTTTTAGTTACTCAACTTTCGCAGTTGACAAATTGAAGACTAGGCCGTGTTAAAACACAGCCTCTTCCTAATAAAGCTTCGCAACTTTTCCATAAACGAATCAAGTATTTGATTTATAACTGATTCGGAAAGGAATAAATTTTCCCGTAG
>JGI25321J39296_1000649_pt1 | contig 25969 bp, 54 predicted proteins | sample AutmiccommuBRH23_FD_39296 | JGI IMG/M metagenome (IMG submission 39296)
GGCGGCGTGGCGGTCGTCGTCGTGCTCGCCGCCTGGGTGGCGGGCACCCTCCCGGGGCCGCCTCCCGGTTCCTCGGACCCCGTACAGTGACGGGCGTGAGCGCGCCCTCTGCCACCAATGACCGGATCGTCTGGATCGACTGCGAGATGACCGGTCTTGACCTGACCGCTGATGCGCTGATCGAGGTGGCGGCGGTGGTCACGGACTCCGAGCTGACGGTCCTCGGCGAGGGCGTGGACATCGTGATCACCCCACCGGTCGAGGCCCTCGAGCAGATGGACCCGTTCGTCCGCGACATGCACACCACGTCCGAGCTGCTCACGGCGCTGCCGGGTGGCGTGACACTCGCCGAGGCTCAGGAGGCGGTCCTCGCCTACGTGCGGCAGTGGGTTCCCGAGCCGGGCAAGGCTCCATTGGCCGGCAACTCCATCGGCACCGACAGGGTGTTCCTCGAGCGCGACATGCCTGAGCTCGTCGGCCACCTGCACTACCGGGTGATCGACGTCTCCTCGATCAAGGAGCTCGCCCGGCGCTGGTACCCCCGGATCTACTTCGCATCGCCCGAGAAGAACGGCGGTCATCGAGCGCTCGCGGACATCCTGGAGAGCATCGACGAGCTGCGGTACTACCGAGCAGCGATGCTGGTGCCGCCGCCGGGGCCGGACTCCGCCGAGGCGCGTGAGATCGCCGCCCAGGTCATGGCCACGTCGGTTCGCCCGGGACGAGCAGCCCAGTTGCGGGGGGACGCGCCCGAGGGTGTCGCCGCAGACCTGCGGGACGACGCCGCGACATCCGATGGGGTGGCTAACGGGACTTGAAAACGTGTTCCGCTAGGGCGTGTCCCGTGTCCCTGACCAGCAAGTTAGCAGGTCAGCCCGCCCAAGTGGGCCCGTCAGCCCTGTCGAGATCCTGGGGGATTCTCGCCGCCTCGCGTGTCCGTGGACACGGGTCCTGCGCGCTTACCTCCCACCCAACGCGCGCCGACATAGGCACTATGACAGCGCCCGACTTGCCCCATGACCCCTTCGACCTCATCCGCAGGCTAGGAACGAACGCGTTCGAGGTCGAGGGACTGCCGGTCCCGGTCCTGTACGTGCGGGACCGGGACCTCGCCTTCATCCGCGCGGGGCTCACCCCGGAGGCTCGGACACGTGCTGCGGATTGGCTACTGTCGACGGTTGCGGCTCAGGTGCCTCAGACGTAGGGGAGACCACGTGCTCCCCCACGTCGGCGTCCCTGGTGGCGCTCGCTGCATAGCGGTGCATCCTCTCTCGTAGTACGTCGATCAGTTGGTCGTCGGTCAGGTGCTCGACGTTGGGCGGTGCGGCCGGCGCACCGGCGAGGGGCGTTGGGTCGCCGCCGTCGAACGCGCGGCGAGCGGACCCGGGCTCCCACTCAAGGGCCTTGTCGAGCTTGCGGAACGTGGACGGCGACGGCGTGCCCGTCCCGGCCTCGATCGCAGTCAGCGTGGAGTTCGACGGGCCGCCCCGCTGCCACACGTCTATCTGTGTGAGGTCGAGATCTTCCCGGCGGGCCGTGACGATCTGCCCGAAGCGCTTGGCTGACATGCCTTGAGTCTCCCCAAAACCTTTGGCAAACCCAAGCGGCGCGCGGCAAACGCCATGAAGGTAGTTTCACCTGCCCGTCTGTGGATAACCCAAGATCAGCGCTGGTCAGGAACGTTTGCCCGTGTCGCTCCTTGCGTCTGCCTTCGGTTTGCCTTAGAGTCAAGGCATGCCGAAGACGACCCGCTATGACAGGCAACGGCCACGAGTCACCCCCCCACACGTCACCCTCGGTGACCTGCGCGCAGCGGTCGGACTCACCCTCGACGCCCTCGCCGACCGGGTGGCAGAGCTTGAAGGAGAGGAGAACCGGCCCACGAAGGGCGCGCTGTCCGCCATAGAGAACGGACACCGGGGCGCATCTGAGTCGATGCTCAAGGCCCTAGCCCTCGCATACGGACTCCGCGAGGACGCGATCAGCACCGACTACGAGCCCCGCACCCGACGTTCTCCGGGCAGTGCAGCATGACGCGCACCGACCGCCGCCGCTTCAACGGGCGGACGCCACGGGGTCTCACCGCCGAACAGCGCTTCTGGAGCAAAGTGCAGGGCGGTCCCCCATCTGAGTGTTGGCTCTGGACGGCATCTACCGACCCGTCTGGGTACGGCATGTTCCACGTCGGCGGTCAGCGCAGGCTGATCCGAGCCCACGCGTGGGCGTTCGAGGCCGCGCGGGGTCCAGTCCCCATGGGGCTCCACCTGGACCACTTGTGCGAGGTCAAGCGGTGTGTCAACCCGTGGCACCTCGAGCCCGTGACGTGTCTTGAGAACGTGCGCCGTGGCCCACGGTCCCGTGTGCCGCGCGAACGGGGAGCCTGCCTCTACGGCCACCCCTACGCCGAGTTCTCTCGGGTGTACCCGGCCAAGGACGGCAGTGACCGGCGCCAGTGCGCCGAGTGCAACCGCGAGTACGGCAGGGCATACAGGAATCTCTCACCGATCGAGCGTGAGCGCCGGAAGGCCGCCGGCATCCCCGTCGTCGACCTCGCCGCCGTCTTTGCCGCCACCGAGCTTAGGAGCGCAGCCGCATGAGCACCCTCACTCCCCGCGAGATCGCGGCAGACCTGAACATCGCACTCACCACGGTGGGCGACTACCTGCGCGCGGGTCGCATCCCCGGGGCCTTCCGCACCTACGAGGACGGGCCCTGGCGGGTCGACGCCGAACAGTACGCACAGTGGAAGGCCGACCGGCAGGCCGCGGTCGACCCGAACCGCATCGCCCAGCGCTCCGAGCGCTCGAAGGCGGCACAGTCACGGAGGCGGACAGCGTGACCCCGTGCGTCGCTCGTCCGGGTCGTCGCCTGGTGCATGTGGATGGCCCGTGTGCGTGTTTCCGTGGTGGTCCTGCCCCCGAGTTCGCCCCGGCACTTCACGCGGGCGAAACGGACGACACCGTGTATGCGCCGAGGGCCGCCTCGTGATCCCCGGCCCGTACATCCCCACGGCGTCCCTGACCCCGTTTGAGGCGTTCCGGCTCGGTGCGGCTGAGGGTCGCGCGCAGGTCTTGTTGGACGTGTCGCGGGCGTTGTGCGTGGAGGGTCACCGTGTGGCCGGGGACATGCTCGGCGGTGCCAAGTGAGCCGCGAACGCATCGACGGTCACTGGCTGGTCGAAGAGGCATCCGAGTGCACGTGCGCGGGCGTGGACCAGTTCGGCCACGCAGCGCACGAACGCGGATGCGGACTCGTGCCGCTCGTGGACCTCACCACCCTGCCCGGCTGGGAGTCGCTAACGGCGCTCATCGCAGACGCCATTGAGGCGTCGCTTCACGAGCCTGGCCGCGCAACGTCCCACGCCGTCGCTTATGGCTTCCGGTGCGCCGCGAAGGTCGCCCGCGAGTGGAGTCCCCGATGAGTCGCCCGTGGGAGTGGTCGTGCCCACCGTTGCGTGCCGTGTTGTCGCAGATGGAAGCGCAGGAAGTGCGCGTCGCGGGTGCTGGCCTGTCCTCGACCGTCCTGGGCGGGCGTGACCTCGCCGCAGCACTCCACCTCCCCGACGAAGGGCACACACCCCCACGCCGGCACACCAACCAACCCACCCATAGAGAGGCATGAACCGTGAGCACCGAAATCAAGGACGTGTCCCGAGAGTTCCCCACGCACGAACTGAGGGGGGACGGTCGCAGCGCAACCTTCATTGTCGGCACTCCCAGTGGCGCCCGGTGGGTTGCCATCGTCCCCCGCGCTGACTTCCTTGCTGCTGTGGCCGTCGAGTGCGACGCCATCGTGATCCCCCGCACTGACTTGCCAGAGGTCGCGCAGAAGTACGGGGAGTACCACGCCGGGACGCTCGTGGTGGAGGGCGGCACGACCGCCGAGGAAGCGCTTGCCGCAGCCCGTGAGTGGCTCGCCCTAGCCGAGCACCTGACCGCGCACCCGCCCCTGTCGGACCTCGGCACAGCGCTCGTTGAGAGAGCCGGCATGGACCGGGAGAAGGCCGAGCATGTCGCGCGCCTCCTTACCGAGGACGGGTGGTCGCGATGAGCGCCACTGTCGCTTCGCCGATCGAGGCGGGCGCGATTGTCGCCAGCCGTTTCGAGGCGAAGGTGGGAGATCCGACCGCTACGGGATGCCTGCCGTGGATGGGCGATCACTCACCCCGCGGATACGGCCGGTTCCGGGTGGCTGGCAGGCAACGGCCCGCACACAGGGTCGCCTACATCCTCGCGCACGGCGAGCTCGACTCCGGACTAGTCATCGACCACCTGTGTCGCAACCCCTCGTGCGTGAACCCTGACCACCTCGAGGCGGTCACGACACAAGAGAACACGGCCAGGGGCAACGCCGGGGCGAACACTCGATCCCGCACCCACTGTCCCCGAGGCCACGCCTACGACGACGAAAACACCGTCGTCTACAGCGGGCGTCGGCACTGCCGCACATGCCGCGGGGCATCCCTCCGCGCCGCGTCCAAGCGCCTCTACTGGCGCAAGCGTGGCGTCCGCGTTGAGGACGGTGCCTGATGACGACCCCCGCTGGTATTGAGCGCTTCTTGGACGCTGGCCCGGATGACCCGCGTGATTACGAGGACGAGCAGGCTGCGCGGGATGACGCACGGGAGGCACGTGCGGAGGCTGCCGCTGACCCGATCTTCGCGGCCGTGGACTTGGCCCCGTACATGGCACAGATGCGGCACGCGGCGCAGGAGTTGGCCGATCTGGCCGAGCTGAGCCGTCCCCGTCCGCGTGATGACACGGCGGACGCGTTGGACCGGATCGCCGCCCTCTGCTCCCTCCACCTCCCCCGGGCCGCGTGGCGCGACTGGGCCGACTCCACCGGCAGGCACATCCGCATCGACATGGAGGTGGAGGCATGAGCGACATCGACCTGGGTTGGTGGGCCATCTCCGGGCAGGCGCTCTTGGCCGCCCTGCGCCGCGTCAGTGACGGCGAGGACCCGGATCTGACCTACGCCGAGTTGTACGCCAACAGCGAGGTCGAGCGACAGGACGGTCCCTCATGATCCCCGTTGATCGTCCCCCGTGGGTTCCGTTGCACGCGGTTGAGGTGCCGTCCATGTCGGTGCGCCCGGGTGACGTCCTGATCTACGCGGACGGGGCACACGAAGTGACCGAGGTCATCCCGTACACGGGGCCCACGCGCGGCATCGACGCGATCATCCGCGCCACTGATGACTGGCAGATCGTCGCCGCCGACGGCATGAACCTCCACATCGAACCCAGGGAGCAGTGATGAGTATCGACCTGAGCGCGGCCATCGAGGCGGCGGCGCGTGTGGCATGGCGAGCGTGGAACCCGGACGGTCCCGCATGGCACGAGACCAACGACCGCACTCGCTCCGACGCGCGCAATGAGGCCGGGGCGATGGTGACCGCTGCTGCCCCGTTGATCGAGGCCGCCGTCCGGGAACAAGTCGCACGGGACATCGAAGCCGAGCACCGCGTTCACTCGTCCGCATGTGGTGAGTCGCCGGCCGAGCCAAGCACGTGGCACGCAGGAAACGATCGTGGCATCAGTTTCGGTCTCCTCCGTGCCGCCACCATCGCCCGGGGTGAGTCATGACCGCCCCTGCCCCGTCCCGTGAGGTTGCGTGGCATGAGGCCCGGGAGGAAGCCGCAGCATCCGCACGGGGCCTGCGACTCGCCTTCGCGTGGGCACTCGTACTAGTTGCCGCCGTGGTCGCGTACTGCGCTGCCGGGTGGTTGTTCCTCGCAGCCATAGTCGCGTTGTGGATCGGCGTCGCACTCGTCCGCGGAGCTGTTGACGGAAACGGGTGGGTGGGATGAGCGGGCGTCACGCGCACATCCCGCGCTGTTCCGCCCACGGCACCATCAACTGCGCGTGGTGCTCCCTCATCCGATCGGCCGACCTTGCGCGCGGCCAAGGGGAATGCCCCTCGTGCGAGTCCTGGGGCGCCACCGGAATGCACTGGGACACCTGCGGCCGACGTATCCGCGGACCCGTCGACCTCGGACGCGCGAGGGCCGTCCGATGACCGGCCCTGCCTCGTCTCGACCACGCGCCGACCTCACAGTTTGGTTCACGACACACCCGCGCACCGGGACACTCGCCGCGGCCCTGGTGCTCACCACCCCCATCTGGGCCGGGCTACTCATCGGCGGTGCGAGATGAGCCTCATGGGTGCGTTCCTCGGGCTGGGCGACTCCCGCCTGATCGTCGGCATAGAGGACGACACGGACGGGTCGCTGCGGGTCTATGTCGGCGCGCGCTGGAAGAACATCCACACGCACGTCGAGGATGAGGGCACCAAGCGCGAGGTCCGCAACGCCTGGGGCGGCGCGCACGGGCACGTCGTGGCCGACATTCCCGCCGACGCGCTGTGCGACTGCCCGCCACCCGCGAGCCCAACCGAGGCCGACCGATGACCGCCCACGGTGGTGCCCGTTACGACGACCAGCGGGCTGACGTCATCGACGCCGAATTCTGGGCCGCCATCGAGCACATGTCCAGGGCCGCAGCACGCAGCCACCGGATAGCGCGGTTCTTCGCAGGGGCACGAAGGGGCGGGCGATGAACGAGGTAAGCGCGCACGAGGCGGGGCTTGAGCGCATCCCGTGGCACTACGGCATCGGGTACGTCTCGGACTTCCGGTGGCAGGGCACATGTAGGTGCGGCTATCGGACCAAGTACCACATGTCCCCCGGATACGCAGAGTCCGCTGTCAACGAGCACGTCCGCGCCATGCAGAAGCGCGAGGCCCGCCCGTGACCCCCGTCGAGTGGGCCATCACCCTCACCGCTACAGCCCTCGTCGCGCTCTACGCCGCCTGGGACGACCAAAGGAGCAAGGACCAGTGAGCACCGCACCAGTACCAGGGTCGGCCGAGTGGAACCGGTACATGACCGCATCGAAGATCGCCGCCGTTGTGGGCACGTCCCCGTATGAGTCCCGGTTCTCCCTGTGGCACAAGATGGCCGGCAACGTCCCGACCGGTCACGTCACCGACAACCCGATCTTCAACTACGGGCACTATCTCGAGCCCGTGCTGCTCAAGTGGTTCGGAGACCAGCACCCGGAGCTGACGGTCTCGCCCGGCGAATGGGTCGAGAAGGACGGTTGGGCGGGCGCAACCCCGGACGGCAACGCGTACGGGCAGACGAAGCGGGACCGCGCCCTCATCGAGTGCAAGACGGGGCGCTTGTCGTGGGAGTGGGACGACGGGGTACCGCCCGGGTACGTGGACCAGTGCCAGTGGGCGTTGTGGGTCACGGGCGAACGCGTCTGCTACGTCGTTGCCGATGTGGCGATGGAGTTCCGGGAGTACCGGGTTGACCGGGACGACGACCGGATCGCGCACCTTGTGGCCGAGGGGCGGGCGTTCATGGATTCCCTGGCCGCAGGCGACGCGCCGCCCCTGGACGGTTCCATGCACACGTACGTGGCCGTCCGACAGTTGCACCCGGACATCTCCCCCGAGGACGCAGAGATCCCACCCGTCATGGCGTGGGCGTGGCTGACCGCACGCGAAGCCCTCGCGACCACCACTGAGACCGAGCAGGCCGCGAAGAACGCGATCGCGGACTTCATGGGTGACGCCCGACGCGCCACCTGGGACGGGCATGTCCTGTTCACCCGCCAAGCACGCAAGGACGGCACCCCGTACCTCGTGGCAGGGCGGAACCTACCCACCAACCTCGAAGGGACAGCAGCGTGAGCACCGACATGGTGAAGGCCAGCCCAACCCAGATGGTCCAGGGGTACAAGGACGAGTTCGCGCTCGTCCTCCCGTCCCACTTGAAGCCTGAGACGTGGACACGTCTCGCCGTGGGTGCGTTGCGCCGGGACAAGAACCTCGCCCAAGCCGCAGCGAACGACCCCGCCGCACTCATGGGCGCCCTGCTCGACGCCGCCCGGCTCGGCCTCGAACCCGGTACCGAGCAGTATTACCTCACCGTCAGGTCCGGGAAGGTCCTCGGGATCCCCGGGTACCAGGGCGAGATCGAACTCATGTACCGGGCCGGGGCCGTGTCCTCCGTCATCGTCGAAGCCGTCCACGAACACGACAAGTTCACCTACCGGCCCGGCATCGACGACAGGCCCGTCCACGAAATCGACTGGGACGCCGACGACCGCGGGGCAATCCGCCTCGCCTACGCATACGCCGTCATGAAAGACGGGGCCACGTCCAAGGTCGTCGTCGTCAACAAGGCCCGCATCAAGCGCGCCAAAGACGCCAGCTCCACCGCCGGCAAGTCGTTCTCCCCCTGGGCGTCCGACGAAGTTGCCATGTGGCTCAAGACCGCCGCGCACGACCTCACCAAGTGGGTGCCAACGTCCGCCGAGTACATCCGCGAACAGTTGCGGGCGATCCGGGACGTGTCTGCTGAGCCCGCCCAACCCAAGCCCCCGACCACGCCCGTGGACGTGACCGCACTCCCCGAACAAGGCGACGTCATCGACGCTGAGGTCATCCCCGACCCCGACGTTGAGGCGGCATGGGGACTCGCTGACAGTGGCGACCCAGCATGAACGCGTCCCCGCTCCCACCATCCCTGACCGCCCTCGACTTCACACCCGTCATGTCGTGCAACTGGCAGGGAGGGTGCGCCACGGAGGCCACTGAAGCCCTCGTGTCCGTGCACCGGTCCGACGCCACCGAGTGCACGCGCGTGTCCTTCTGCACCGGGCACGCCAGCGTGATCCAACGGGCACTCGCCCCCGTCGCCTATGACCTCGTATGCCACGCCCACAACATCCCCGCCACATGGTCCTGGGATCTCATCGAGGTGGACGCATGAGGCCCCGGCTGCTCGACCTGTTCAGTGGCGAGGGTGGCGCGTCCGAGGGGTACCGGCGCGCCGGGTTCGACGTGTACGGCGTGGACCTGTTCAAGCACGCGGACGACAAGGGGCGGACGGTCGGCCCTTCCCGTGGCCGCTACCCGTTCCCGTCCGTGCAGGGCGACGTTATCGACGTGCTGAACCTGCTCCTGGCCGGGGAAGTCATCGAGTTCCTAAGCCCCGAGGGCGCCAATTATGCCGAGTCCCTGGGGCTGTGGGACTTCGCGGCGGCCGCGGCATCACCCCCGTGCCAGGCGTACAGCATCACGAAGCACACGCACAACAACGAACACCCCGAGCTCATCGAACCCGTGCGCGAACTGCTCATCCGAACCGGCCTCCCCTACGTCATAGAGAACGTCGTCGGGGCACCACTCATCGACCCGCTCATGCTCTGCGGGTCCGAGTTCGGCCTCACCGCATGGGACCCCGCGATCGGGGAGACCGTGCGCCTCGAACGTCACCGCCTGTTCGAGTCCAACGTGTTCCTCGTCGGCAACGGCGGGTGCCGCCACGACAGGTCCGTGCAAGTCGCCGGCGTGTACGGCGGCGGGTCCTCTGACCGGGGCCACGCCAAGAACGTCCGCCGCGGCGGATACACGCCAGCCAAGGCCGTCCGCCGCGGCGGATACACGCCAGCCAAGGCCGTCCGCAGCGAACTGCTCGGATGCGACTGGATGACCATGTGGGGCCAAGCGCAGTCCCTTCCGCCCGCATTTACACAGTGGATAGGCGAGCAGCTTCTCGACGCGCTGCGTAGCGACGCTTCGACGCCGCCCGGTTCTTCAACCGAACACACTCGCGGCACTTCCGCTTCCCCTGGTCATAGAACAGATTCTCGCCCGAGTACGGGTGGCCCTGGGGGCAATGCGTCTTCCGAATGTTCGCTCCCGTCAGAGTCCGCGGCGAACGTCGCGTGTTCTCCTGCGTCGAACAGGGGTCAAGATGTTCCGGCTTAACGCACAGCCTGTTCATGCAGAGGTGGTCGATCGTCGCCCCCGGCGGGATCGGTCCGACGAGGAACTCGTAAGCGAGTCGATGGGCGTACTTCTGCACCCAGATGCCGTCGTCGCGCTTCACCGAGAGCACGCCATATCCGCTCTTCGCAACCACCCCGGTCCACGTCCAACAATGCTCTTCGCGGACGACTCGTTGCTCGAATCGCAGTCGCGGATCGGTTGGCGGCCGTTGCGTGAGCCTTACTCCTCTACGTCCCATGTGCCCAACTATACCACCCAATACACGGAGCACATCGGCGCCCAACTGCTCGACCACCTGCGCATTGGAGCCGTCGCATGACCGCCCACTCTCTCCCGCCGATCGCCCATGAGATGGCGTTCCAGGCGACCCGTCTGCCCGTCCCCGAGCAGGTCCCGGCGTTGCGTCGTGTCCTCGCATGCCTGGGCTTGGTCGATTACGGGGACGTGTTCGAACCGTTGCCGACCACGTGCGGGCACCCGTCGTCGTTGCTCGTCCGGTCGGTGGAGTACACGGGGACACGGTGCTCACTGTGCGCGCAGCACAGGCAGGCACGGAAGAACGCGGCACGACGGGCGGTGACCGCATGAACGACTGGCGTGATCTTGCGTTGTGTCAGTGGGAGCCCCCGGACGACTGGTTCCCGCACCCGTCCGATGAGGCGGGGATCCGGTACGCGAAGGCTGCGTGTCGTGCGTGCCCGGTGATCCGCGACTGTGCCTCGTGGTCTCTCGAGTTCCGTCCCCGGCTGACGGATGGCGTGTTCGGTGGCATGTCCGAGGCCGACCGGTTGCGGATCTGGCGGGCACAGTCACGACAGTCAGCCAGGGACGGTGCGGCATGACCCGGGCCCGGTTCGCCACCCCACCAACAGTCGCGGACTACGGGCGCATGACCCAACGCGCACGACTCGCAGCCGCCGAAGCCCTCGCAGAACGCCTCGACGCCATCAACCACGCACGCACCCAAGGCCGCCCACCCCTACGCACACCCAACGACTGGACACCCGAAGAAACGTGGATGACAGCCCACGCACTCCACCCCATCATCACCGCCCTACACGCAGACCCACCCCACATCATCGACGCCCGACGCGCCGAACTCCGCGCCGCCGACATCGCATGGAACGCACACAGAAGGGCGGGCGCATGACCACGCGGCAAGTGCTCGACCCGGCGTCAGGGTCACGCATGTTCTGGTTCGACAAGACCGACCCGCGGGCCATCTTCGGAGACATCCGCACCGAAGACCACACCCTCTGCGACGGCCGCGAACTCCACATCGCACCCGACCTCGAGATGGACTTCCGCAACCTCCCCTTCGCGGCCGCCACCTTCCGGCTCGTCGTACTCGACCCACCCCACCTCGAGCGCGTCGGTGCCGCGTCATGGACCGCAGCCAAGTACGGGGCCCTCCTGCCCACCTGGCGCGACGACCTTCGCGCCGGATTCACCGAGTGCTTCCGGGTCCTCAAGCCCGGCGGCGTCCTCATCTTCAAGTGGAACGAGGACCAGATTCCCGTGCGCGACATCCTCGAGTTGACCCCCGAACGCCCACTGTTCGGACACCGGTCCGGGCGCGCATCAAAGACCCACTGGATCGCCTTCATCAAGGCCGAGGAGGCCCGCGCATGACCACCCGCCCCAAAGACATTGGCACGCGCGCTGAAAGTGCCATCGTGCGAGCTGCACGCACCCGCGGTTTCCCCGGCGCCGACCGACGCACACAAACCGGCCGATACGACCGCGGCGACATCCTCCTATGCCCCGGGATCATCATCGAAGCCAAGGGCGGCGACATGGCGAAACGCGCATCCGACACGCTCATCGACGACTGGCTCGACGAAACGCAAACGGAACGCATGAACGCCGGCGCTGAGGTTGCTTTCCTCGTCACTCAACGCGCCGGACACGGGCCACAGAACGCACACAACTGGTGGGCACACTGGCGCCTCGGATGGCTCATGGGACTCGACGACCTATTCGCCCCGCCCGCCGGCCTCGACATTCACACACCCATCCGACTCACCCTCGGAAACACACTCCTAATCCTCCGCGCATGGGGCTGGGGAACACCATTAGGCATGGCTGACGGTGGTATCATAAAGGGGACAAAGAACGGCCCCCCGCTGGTGCGTCAACACCACAAGGCGGAGGGCCTGACCCCTAGTAAGGAGGGGCTGGTATGAGCGTACCAAAGCCACGGGCGATCCACACCACCAGTGCGACCCAAGCGCTGACGCGCGAGACGTTGCTCGCCGCGATCCCGGAGCCACACCTGGCCTGGCTCGAAGGCGCGAAGCCCGGCAGCCGCCTCGTCTACGACGACGAGCGCACAGAGTTCGGACACCTCTACCCGGACGTCAAGCACGTCCCGCTCAACTGGGCCGTCATCGCAATCAAGGGCGGTGCCAAGTGAGCGTCTACTACTCCGACGAACTGGTCACCCTGTATCACGGGGACTGCCTCGAGCTGTCCGACTGGCTCGAGGCTGACGTACTCGTGACCGATCCGCCATACGGTCGAGACTGGCGCTCTGGCTCGGGCATGACGAACGCCTTTGGTCGTGGCCGTGGCAGCAAACCCCACGGTGGCATCGTGGGCGACAAGGACACGATGACTCGCGATCTCGCCCTAGGTGCATGGGGCAACAGGCCCGCCGTCGTGTTCGGTGACCTGCTCGTCCAGCAGCCTTCCGGCGCGGTCCAAGCCCTCATCTACGCCAAGCCCGAGGACGCAGGGATCAAGGGTGCCCGGGCAGGGTTCCGCCGCGACGCCGAAGCAATCTACCTCGTCGGCCCCTGGCCCGTGGGTGTCGGAGGACTGTCGTCCATCATCCACACGAACGGCCTCGTCGCAGGCCCCCGGGGTGTGGCAACACGTGCCGGACATCCGCACGCCAAGCCGCTCGACGTGCTCGAGCAGATCCTCGCCACCTGCCCCCCTGGTGTCGTCGCCGACCCGTTCGCCGGTAGCGGTCAGACGCTCATCGCCGCAAAGGCCCTCGGGCGCCGTGCTATCGGCGTGGAGATCGACGAACGCTACTGCGAGCTAATCGCTAAGCGGATCGCGCAGGATGCGCTCAACTTCGGGGGGGTCGCCTGATGGCCCGAATCCCGGGCGAGTTCGTGCCCCTCGACGTGAACTACTCACACGACCGCGCCATCCGCCAAGCCGGATACCAAGCCGAAATCCTCTTCATCCGCGGACTCACCTACGCCCGGAAAATGTACAAGGTCACCAACGGGCTCATCCCCGACTACGACCTCCCCTCCATCGCCGCCGGCATCCCCAACTACAAGAAGCACGCCGCCACACTCGTCCAAGAACGCCTCTGGATGACAGCTAAGGGCGGGTGGCACATCCGCTCATTCGCCAAGTGGAATCCCGAGATCGACCGTGCCGCACAATCCACCGGGGGCGCACTCGGAAACCACAACAGGTGGCACGTGGACGGCAAGTGGTCCCCCGACTGCGTGTTCTGCGGTGCACCACCCGACGACCGTGACCCCATCGGAAGCGACTCGGAGGGTGATCGGTATACCGATGACCACCGATCCGGAAGCGATCGGTCCCCCGGATCGCTTACCGATCGCTTCCCATCGCAGAGGGAGAGGGAGAGGGAAGAGGGAGAGAAAGACAAGCGATCCAAGCCTTCATCATCCTCGTCACTTACGTACCGCGAGGGAGGCGACGAGACATGATGCAAGCGAACGCATCCCGTGACGACTGGGCACAACCACTCGCTGCGCTCGTGGCGTGCATCCGCCGCGACTGGGACACCCCCGGCATCCGCGCCGCCATCTCCAAGGCCCGGCACCGTGGCACACCCCTCGAGATCGCACGCGCACTACTCACCCTCACCGAGAACAAGGCGCTGAGGACACCAGCACTGCTCGTCGAGGACGGAGCCCATTGGGGGCCGACCGCACCGGGCGCACCCGTGTCCTCGAGGGCCAAGTGCAGGGTCGACGGCCACGACTATTACCGGCTGCCCTGCGCGGCGTGCAAAGCCGACGAGCTTGCAGCACTTGCCGGCGCTGTGGACATCGCGGACCCGCCCACGTTGACACCGGAGCAGGCGGCACGGAACCAGGCCGGGGCGCACGAAGCCCTGGCGCGCATGAGCAGACCACTGGACGGGCGCGAACGAGCGGCCGGGGAACACGAAGGAGACGAGTGATGGCGCATCCGTACCCGTATCAGTCAGTCGGGCACGACGCATCGATCAGTGCCGAGCGCGGCGAGGACGACGACACCGTGACCGTGGAGATCGTCATCGGTGACCGCGCTGAGATGCGGATCACCATGTGGGCCGAGGAGTTTGAGCGCATGGCCCGTGCCGCCCTCCGCAACGAAGGGAACGACGATGAGTGAGCTGGACGTGGCCGCGATCCGGGCGCGAGCGGAGGCGGCGACACCGGGGCCGTGGACCTACACGGAGGATGAGCCGACACGATCTGCCGTAGCCAACGTGGACGGTCGATGGATCATGTCGGACGTCCGGCCTAGTGATGACACCGAAGAGGATGCCGACTTCATCGCCCACGCACCCGCAGACATCGCTGCCCTCCTGGACGCTCTCGCCGCCGCCCGTGCCGAGGTGGAGCGGTTGACCGAGTGGTGGTGCAACGCCGAGACAGCCAGCAACGCCGCCCGCGCCCGTGAGGCCGCGCTACGGGAGGCGGTCGAGGGACTGGCGGATGAACACGAGGCCGCGTGGCGGAACTCCTGGTATCGCCCCCAAGAAGACGAGGAGCCGCCACCTCTCGTAAAGGGCCTCCGCGCCGTCCTCGCTGCCCCCACCGGGACGGAGACGGGGACATGACCTGGGTTTGCGTGTGCGGTCACGACCAACCGAACCACGCCCACGCGATCGGTGGTTGCGGGCTCTGTGATTGCGCCTACTTCCGCCGCCCCGCCCCCACCGACCTCACGCCGGACGAACTTGCCGCCCATGACCGGCAGGTGGCCGAGCGGGCATGGGACGAGGGGTACGCGCTGGCCATCGCCAACCACAAGCCGTTCCCCGGGTTCTGCACCTGGGGACGCGCCGGCAACCCCTACCGCGCCGACGCCGTGACCCGACAGGCCGACACCCCGGCCGCTGACGACGAGGGAGGGCGGGGGTGATGGGCGGCATCAACGAGTACGCCGTGACGGCCACTGCGGTGCTGATCTGCGGGCAGTGCCGAGCACGGTGGGAATCGCCGGTCTACAACGTGACGGGATGGAAGTCCTACGTCGAAGCCGCCCGGCCCGCGTTCGCGCGCGGCTGGCGGGTCTTTGTCGGCGCCCGCACCCAGCACACCTACTGCCCAGGACACGGGCCGACCGTGCCGATGCGGCAGGTCTACCCCCAGGACGGTGCCCGATGACCACGCCCGCGCACACGAGGGCCGTGGCTGAGGTGCTAGTGCAGCACCCGTCGATCCCTGGGCGGGTGTTCGAGTGGCAGTGCCCGACCTGCCGCTCACGTCTCGACGGAGGCCCAAACAGCCCGGTCCACGCCCAGCACCAGGCCGACGCCCTCGCCGCCGCCGGTCTGCTGGCCGACCCTGACGCCCTGGCTGCCGCAGAAGCGGAGGTCGAGCGGCTGCGGGCGGTAATCCCGCGCGAGGACGGCGGTCCACAGGGGTGCAGCCTGCGCTACGGGCACGACGCCGACTGCATCACCAGCGGCGGTGTGACGTGCGACGTGGCGAACGCGCTCCCGTTCGTGCCCGCATGGAAGCACGACGCCCTCGCGGCCCGGAACACCGCGCTACGGGAAGCCGTCGAGGCCCGGTGCGCACAAATCGAAGCCATGCCCATCCCCGCAGACCCCGGCATGTCCCAGACCGAGATCACCGGCCGGATCGTCGCCACCATCGTCAAGGTGATCCGCGCCGCCTTGGCTGTGGACGGGGCCGGGCAAGAGGGGCGGCACGGATGAGGCCACCTCCCGGGATCAGCATCCGCAAGGAGCCATACACGGCCGACGACCTCGCCCGAAACGTGGCCCGCTTCACGGTCACCCTGACGCACCGGTGTATCGCGTGTGGGCGTGGGCCTGGGGATGGTGCACGCGTGGACGTGCACGGCTGGTGCGAACAGTGCAGGCCAAGCGAACGGGGACGGGCATGAGCGGACGACGCGGATGGTTCGCAGACGTTGACGGGGAAGCGCCCACCGGCTTCCCGTGGCAACCCTGCCTCGAAACGGGCCTAGGTCTCGTCCCGTGCTTCGAGTTGTGGTTCAAGACCGAGGCTGAGTGTGAGGCGTGGATCCGGGACAACGTGCTCGGCGTAGGCATGTTCGACGACACGGAGGCCCGACCATGAGCGACGACCGACCATCGGTGCTGAATGCACGTGACGACCTTCGTGAGCTGGCGGAACGTTACGAGACCGTTGCCGCACTCGACCTCACCCCGGTCACGGTTGGGGCTGGTCGCACACCACCCGGGTCACGGCTTCCACCTGGCATGCAAGAGATCCTTGACGCCGACGAAATCCGGCGTGTGCTGACCGCCGTGGACGACTGGGCCCGGTTCCTAGTCGATGTCCTCGTGGACGAGTGCCAGGCAACCGCCCCGGAACCGACACCGGCACGGCTCAGGCTCGCATCCGTGCACGCCGAACACCTGTCCCACCACGACGACGTGATGTTCGCTGTTGCGTTCGACGACGACCTACACGACCACCTCCGGGCCATCCGCCGGCTCGCCAACAGGAACATTCGGCACATCCCCACCAAGCACCACTGCGTCCGATCCGTGTGCGCCGGGCACCTCGTCTCCACGCTCGGTGAAGGGGCAGACGCCGCACTCAGGTGTGACACGTGCGGTGATCTCGTGCCGTTCATCGTGTGGTCAGCTTGGCCGAAACTGCGGGCCACGTACATCACCCCCGACCACGCCGCGAAGATGCTCCACACGACCGTGCAGGCGGTGCACCAGCGTGCCCGGCGTGGGAAGTGGCACCGCGTGGGGACGGGTCGGGATGTTCGCTACAGCGTCGAGGATGTGCGGAATGCGACGGGGTGACGACACGCCGGGTTGTTCGCCTTGACGTAGAACAACCGTCGCGCATAGCATGTCAGCCATAGAGGGCGTTCTACGCCCTAACGACAGGGCCCCGCATAGTCGGGGCCTTCGTCATGCCCGCCCCGGTAAGCGCCGGGCGGGTCACAATCTCCACCGGATCAGGGGCGCGCTTGCCACGTGCTAGCCGGTGGAACCTGCGGGGACAACCGGCCCGGCCCTGGGCGTGGCGGTCCATTCCCAACCGGCTCCCCGCAGGCACCTTCTCCCGGTCGTCGCGCGACCCAGCCCGTGACCCACACGCGGACTGCTGCGCCCACGACGACCGGTGACAGACCACCCAACCCGAGTCACTACCTCACCGGAGGCTGACATGAGCGACCCGCAGGTCGGAGATAGCATCAAGGCGCTAGCGGCATGTGACCGCCTGCCCGAAGGCACCATCGTCGGGTTCGCACACCCCATCTACCAGGGCCCATCGGCGGCCGTCCGCGTGGCACTCCACGACGGCACACTACTCTGGGCGACGACCGGGTATGGGAAGCCGCAGAAGACTCGCACCATCAAGCAGGCGTTCGGCTGGGCCCCTTTCGTAATCCTCCACCTGCCCGACTGCGCACCACTCAACACCGAGGCTCGCATCGGATACAGGACCTACGGACACGCCCCCGTTCCAGCCTGACGCAACACCCACAAGCTTCCCTCGGCGTCGACCGCCACGCGGCGACCAACAACACCCTCTCCAAGGGCGACCGGCCGTGAGTGCCGGAATGCTAAGCGAGTGGTGAGCGCGCCGAGGGAGTAAACCAAACCCGGGGGGGTGCTCGAGAGCAAGATGCCCCGCGCACCCAAAGAATGCGCCCACCCCGGCTGCAACACCCGGGGGGCAGGAACACACTGCCCCGCCCACCAACCCAGGGGATGGTCCCAAACAACCCGGGGGGGATCCACCAGGGCATCCCGCAGACTCCGCGCCCTCATCCTCGAACGCGACCCCATCTGCACATGCACAGGGTGCCCAGCTTGCACCCCGGGGGGGTGTTCCAGGGAAAGCGTCGAGGACGACCACCTGGTCAACGTTGCGGCAGGTGGCACAGACGACGCGACCAACCATCGTGGAATCTGCGTCCCATGTCACAAGCGCAAGACGGCACGTGAAGCAAGGGGGTAGGGGGGAGCCCCTCCCCCGCCCCGCGCGGACACCGAAGAGGTGCTGCAGATTTTGTTCCCTACGTTTGCCCCGACTTGGCGCCCTGGGGCGTCTGGGGCGAGCTGGGCGGCATGGGCGGCCCGCGGGTGGCATGCGTGCCCCGCTTGCCGTCCTCAAGTGGTCTACGTGGATCGATTCTTGCGAGTGGGCGTCCCCGCAGGTCATAGACCTGTATCTGTTACATCGGGTAGACTGGCGTCGTGCGTAGTTGCAGGTGGTGTGGGGTCCGACTGGACGTGTTGGTGCGTTCGGATGCCCGGTTCTGTTCGACGCGGTGTCGTGTGGCGTCGCATCGTGCGGGGCGGTCGTTGCCGTTGGATCTGACCGATAGGCGGGCGTGGTCGCGTCGGGATGGGAAGCGTCCGATTCGGGTGAATGGGTTGCCGGCGTCGTCGACGAACCCTGCGACGTGGTGCACCTACGCCGAGGCTGTGGCGTCGACCGCGGGTGATGGGCTGGGCATCATGCTCGGCGGCGGGCTTGGGTGCTATGACCTGGATCACTGCCTGTCGGGTGACGTTGTGGCCCCGTGGGCGCGTGAGGCCCTTGAGGGGATTCCGGAGCGTGTGGTGTGGGTGGAGCGGTCAATGTCTGGGACCGGCCTGCACGTGTTCGTGGAGGCTCCGGAGGTTCGCGGTTACCGGCGTCGCGGTGTTGAGCGTTACACCCGTGACCGGTTCATCGCTGTGACTGGCGTGAGGTTCGTTCTGTAGGGCGTCCGACCGGGGCGCCTCGTCCCGCTGTGATCGGAGGCCCCCAATGGCACGTCCACCTCGCCTAAACCGTGACCCTGGCGGCTACAAGCGTGAAGCGCAGTCGGCGCGGAAGAACGATCTCGCGGCGGCGGCGTCAAAGCGTCGTCGTGGGACGTTCGAGCTTGGCACGAAGTCTCGTTCGAGCAGCAATGCCGGCGTGAAGAAGGGTGGCGGCTCGGGTCAGCGCCGTGACCGTAAGGGCCGTTTCGCCTAATCCGTCGCACCATAAGGCCGACCCGACACGGGGCGGTCCATCCGTCCCGACACGGGAGGTCATCATGCCGCAGCCGAAGAAGCACGCGTCCGTTCGTGCACGGGCGAACAAGGCGTCCACGGCGGCGACCCTCGTGCGCGCGGGTGAGCAGGTTCCGTCTGTGCCGGTGATGCCGTCGGGGCCTGACTGGCATTCGGAGACGGTGGCGTGGTGGGCGGCTGTGTGGGCGTCTCCGATGTCGCCGGAGTGGGACGAGTCGGACGTGCACAACGTGGTCATCTGTGCCCTGTTGTACAACGACATTTGGCGTGCGGAGACCGCGAAGGAACGCAAGGACGCGGCTGGCGAGTTCCGGTTGCAGCGGCGTGACCTTGGTTTGACCCCGTACGACCGTCGGCGGCTCGAGTGGACGATCGAGACGGTCGATGCCGCAAAGGCGCAGGGTGACGCGCGTCGTCAACGGCAGGCGTCGGCGCAGCCGAGCCCTGGTGAGGATCCTCGCCTCGCTCTAGTGAACTAGTCCCACCGTGGCGACACTGATCGTCCCCCAACTTGACCTGTCGTTCCCGACATTGGGTCCAGCGTTGGCGGACTTCATCACTGAGCGGTGCGTGTTCGGGCCGGGGTCGTTGGCTGGTCAGCCGGCACGCTTGGACGCGGAGAAGCGCGCGGCCCTGTACCGGTTGTACGAGGTGTTCCCGAAGGGGCACCGCCAGGCGGGTCGGCGCAGGTTTCAGCGTGGCGCGCTTGAGTGGCGCAAGGGTTTGGCTAAGACGGAGTTTGCGGCGTGGGTGGCGTTCTGCGAGTTGCACCCTGAGGCGCCGGTGCGGTGTGACGGGTTCAACGCTGCGGGTGAACCGGTGGGGCGCCCGGTGTCGTTCCCGTATATCCCGATGATGGCCGTGACGGAGGAGCAGGTCTCCGAGCTTGCTTACGGGGTGCTGAAGTACGTGGTCGAGGAAGGCCCTGACGCGGCGTTGTTTGATGCGTCCCTGGACAGGATCATCCGCCTTGGTCCGGGCGGTAAGGCTGAGGGTCGCGCGGTGCCGGTGTCGAATGCGCCGGGTGCGCGTGATGGTGCGTTGACGTCGTTTCAGCACTTTGATGAGCCGCACCGGTTGTACTTGCCGTCTCAGCGGAACGCACACGAGACGATGCTGCAGAACTTGCACAAGCGTCCCCTTGAGGATCCGTGGGTGTTCTACACGTCCACGGCGGGGCAGCCCGGGCAGAACTCCATCGAGGAGGATGTGCGCGCTGAGGCTGAGTCGATTGCCCGCGGTGACCAGGATGACCCGTCCTTGTTCTTCTTCGCACGGTGGGCCGGGCCCGACCGTGATGACTTGTCGACGGTTGATCTGCGCATTGAGGCGGTGTCTGAGGCGACGGGTCCGGCTGGTGAGTATGGGCCGGGTCAGTTTGAGCGGATCGCCAAGGACTATGACCGGAAGGGTGTGGACCGCGCCTATTGGGAGCGGGTCTACCTGAACCGGTGGCGTAAGGCCGGGTCGCAGTTCTTCGACTTGAAGAGGATTGAGCCGCTGTTGCGGCCGGGGCACCGGATACCCGATGACGGGTTCGTGACACTCGGTTTTGACGGCGCCCGGTTTCGTGATGCGACTGCGCTTGTTGCGACGGAGATTGACACGGGGTTGCAGGAGCTTGTCGGGTTGTGGGAACGGCCTGAGGGTGTTGAGGAGTGGGAAGTTCCTGAGGATGAGGTCACGGACTTGCTCGCGGATACGTTGCGGCGCCTTGAGGTGTGGGTGCTGTATGGGGATCCGCCGCATTGGACGGAGACGATGGGGTCGTGGTCGGCGAAGTGGCCGGGGCAGGTCGTTGAGTGGTGGACGGCTCGCCCTAAGACGATGGCGTACACGTTGCGTGAGTACGTGGAGGCGATTGACGCCGGCTTGGTGTCGTTCGGTGGTGTGGACGTTGATGGTGCGGTGTTCCGCCCGCATGACGACCTGGTGCGGCATTTGGGTAACGCGGGCCGCAAGGAACTCCGGTTGAAGGATGACGAGGGTCAACCGTTGTACGTGATGGCTAAGCAGGACGGCCAGCAGATGCTCAAGTTTGACGCGGCGATGGCTGCGGTTCTGTCGTGGAAGGCGTGCCTTGATGCGCGCAAGGTCGGCGCGCGTCCGCGTCGAGGGAACAGGCGGGCACCACGCCGCATCTACTGATCAGAGGGTGGTGATGGCGCGTGGCTCCTACCACCCCGGATGAGTGGCTTCCCGTCTTGGCGAAGCGGCAGGATGACAGGTTTGCGCGGATCACGTTGCTGCGTGATTATGCGAATGGGCGCGCCCCGTTGCCTGAGATGGGTGAGAACCTGAAGGCGTCGTGGTTGGCGTTCCAGAAGAAGTCCCGGACGGATTATGGGGGCCTGTGTGTTGGGTCGTTGGCTGATCGGATCCGCCCGAATGGGATTCTGATCGGTGATGCCCCGGACACGCCGGAATCTGTGCAGGCTCGCCGGATTTGGCGGGACAACCGCATGGACGTGCAGCTCTCCGATGCGGTTGACGACTACTTGACGACCTCGGTCGGGTACTTGGTTGTTGGTCGTGGCGTGGATGGTCGTGCGGTGATTACCCGCGAGGCCCCGGAGCAGTTCATTGCGGCGACTGACCCGTTGCGGCCGTGGAAGGCTCGCGCGGCGTTGAAGGTGTGGCGGGACCTGGACGCGAAGATGGATTACGCCCTGGTGTGGGCGTCGGGTTCCCGGCAGTTGTACCAGCGGTCGTCTTGGAACGATGAGCGGCGCCTGTTGCAGCGCGTCCAGGGCGGTTGGGGCAAGGTTGAGTCCGGGCTCGAGACGTATGAGGGTGACCCGCCCGTTGTCGTGTTCGAGCGGAAGTCCGGGCTGGGCCTGTTTGAGCCGCACACGGACGTAATCGACCGGATCAACCTGGGCAAGTTGCAGCGCCTGGTGATCGCGGCGATGCAGGCGTTCCGTCAGCGCGCGTTGAAGGCGCAGCCGGGCACTGGTGGGCTGCCGGAGAAGGATGAGAACGGGCACCCGATCGAGTGGGACAAGATTCTCGCGCCCGCCCCCGGTGCCTTGTGGGAGCTGCCTGAGGGCATCGACATTTGGGAGTCCCAGCAGACCGACATCCGCCCGTTGCTTGAGGGTGAGAAGTCGGACGCCAGGGACTTCGCCGCGGTGACACGCACCCCGATCAGTGTGTTCATCCCTGATGGGGCGAACCAGTCCGCTGAGGGTGCGGCGAACTCGACGGCGGGTCAGGTGGCGCAGGCCGAGCAGGAGATCGCCCGGTTGAAGCCCGCCCTGGCCGTGGTGCTCGTGTACTCGTTGCGGGTTGAGGGCACGGACCTGGGTGAGTCGCAGACGGTCGAGGTGTCGTTTGAGCCGCCGGCTTACGTGTCCCTGTCGGAGAAGTATGCGGCGGCGGCGCAGGCGAAGGCTGCGGGTGAGCCGTGGAAGTCGATCGCCCGGAACATCCTCGGGTACTCGCCGGAGAAGATCGCGCAGGCGGAGTTGGATCGGGCTGAGGAGCAGTTGTCGGCGGCGACGTTGATCCAGGCGGCGACACCACCGCCGGCACCGGTCCCGCAGGAGCCTGTGAGGCAGCGTCGTGCCCCCGCTAACGCCTGAACGGGTCATTGGGGGGTATCAGTCTGCGGTGACGCAGGTTCGTGCCCGTGTGGTGGCTTATTCGCGGGCGGCGTGGTTGGCGCAGGGGTCGTACCGGGACGCTGACGTGGACCGCCTGGTCGGGTTGATTGTCCCGCGAGTGCAGGCGGGGCAGGTGCAGGTCGCGAACCTGACGTCGGCGTACCTGGCATCTCTAGCGTCGTTGCGCGAGGGAACGCCTGTGACACCGGTTCCCGTGGACAGGGGTGCGGTGATTTCGGGGCGCGGTGTGCCCGCTACTGAGGTGTACCGCCGCCCGGCGGCGTCGATGTACACGGCGTTGTCGGGTGGTGCGTCGTTCGCGGTTGCGCTTAACCAGGGGTTGACCCGGTTGGAGTCGATCGTTGGCACTGACGTGCAGATGGCGAAGGTCCGCCAGTCGCGGTCGTCGATGAGGTCGCACGGGTGGCGGTTCTTCCGTCGCACGTTGACGGGTAACGAGAACTGCGGCCTGTGTGTGATTGCGTCGACGCAGCGTTACCGCACGGAGTCACTGTCCCCGATCCACCCCGGTTGCGACTGCGGGGTCGCACCCATTGAGCAGGACTATGACCCGGGGCAGGTCATCAACCGTGAACTCCTTGAGGGCACACAGAGCGCGATCGGTGATTTCGCGGGCACGGCCGAGCGTGGCGCCCGAGACCTGGGCCTAGGTAGGTCCACGGCCACGGGTAAGCGCGCGTCGGACTACACGGACGTGATGATCCGTGACCACGGCGAATACGGCCCCACGTTGACGTGGCGGGCCGACAAGTTCACGAGGGCCGCCGACCTCGCCTGATTCTTCCCGCCCCGACAGGGGGCGGGCCAACCCGACACGGGAGATATTGCCATGCCTGAACCGCAGCCGACCGAGCCCACCGCCGTCGCCGCCACGGAGACCCCGGAGCCGATCGAAGCAACACCCGAACCCCCAGCAAAGGACCCCGCCGCAGACGCGGAGAAGTGGAAGGCACTGGCCCGCAAGCACGAGGCACAGGCGAAGGCGAACGCCGACAAGGCAAAGCGCTTCGACGAACTCGAAGAGGCCAGCAAGTCCGAGTTGGAGAAGGCCATTGCGCGTGCGGAGGCCGCCGAGAAGGCGGTCCAGTCACGTGAGGCCGAAGCCCTGAGAGCGTCGATCGCGCTCGAGAAGGGTCTGACCGTTTCGCAGGCGAAGCGGTTGGTGGGTTCCACGCGTGAGGAACTGGAAGCCGACGCCGTTGAGCTTCTAGCTGACCTCAAGGCAGCGACGCCTAAGGCGCCGTCAGCGGATGGGCAGGGCAAGAACGGCAACCCCATTGGTGGTCCGGAGCAGTTGACCCGGGCTGACCTTGAGGGGATGTCCGCCGACGACATCGTTAGGGCCAAGGCCGAGGGCCGCCTTGACGTTGCGCTCGGGATCAAGACGCCCACTTCGTAACAAACAAGGAGGCCAATCATGGCCGTTACCAACTTCATCCCGGAGGTCTGGGCCGCTGAGCTTCAGTCCTCGCTCAAGAAGTCTCTCGTGTTCGCTGGCCCGCAGGCCGTGAACCGCAACTACGAGGGTGAGATCTCCAACTTCGGCGACACCGTGCACATCGTGTCGATCACCCGCCCGACCATCGCGAGTTACGTCGCGGGTACCACGTCGATCACGCCTGAGGCGCTGACGGACGCGGACCGGACCCTCGTCGTGGACCAGGCGAAGTACTTCGCGTTCGAGGTCGATGACGTGGATCTGCGTCAGGCGCGTTCCGGTGGGGCGCTGCTGTCGGAGGCCGCTCAGGAGGCTGCTTACGGTCTGGCCGACACGGCTGACCTGTACGTGGCGGGCCTGTACACGAACGCTGCTGCGGCGAACAAGATCACGACCACGGCGATCACGTCTGCCGCGCTTGCGGTGACCGGCCTGGTGAACCTGAAGATCAAGCTCGACAACGCGAACGTCCCCAACCAAGGCCGTTACGTGATCATCCCGCCCTGGTACCACGGTCTGCTGTTGCAGTCCGACACGTTCGTTCGTGTGGACGCTTCGGGCACGTCTGAGGCGCTGCGGAACGGCCTGGTCGGTCGGGCGTTCGGGTTCGACGTCCTCATGTCGAACAACGTGACCCTCGTGACCGGTGACGACTACCTCGTCTGCGCCGGGTACAACGGTGCGATCACCTACGCCGAGCAGATCAACAAGGTCGAGGCGTACCGCCCGCAGGACGCGTTCTCGGACGCGATCAAGGGCCTGCACCTGTACGGCGCGAAGGTTGCCCGCCCCGAGGGCATCGCGACCCTCACGGCGTCGATCACCTGATCCGGTTGAGACGGCCGGGGGCTCCTGTTCCCGGCCGTCTCCCCCGGTCACCCACACTCTGACGCCCCAGGAGGCACAGCATGGCAACCACAGTCGTTCCGATTACCCCGCTCACCGCGGGTACGGCAGTGGCCGATGTCGCCGGTACGGCGATCGTCGCTGCTAACACGCATGTCATCACTCCGACCAAGCCGTTCTCCAAGCTCGTGCTGCGGATCGTGAACACGGGCGCGGAGAAGGTCATCACCATCAAGGCTGGGGATTCCCCGCCTGCCGACGCGGCCGGTCTGGGTGACCTTGCGACCACGTTCGCGATCGGTAGCTCGACCCCTGTCGTGAAGTGGTTTGCGGGTCTTGAGTCGGCCCGGTTCTCCCAGGACGACGGGTCGATCGAGATCACGGTCGCCGCGTCGACCACAGGGTTCATCACCGCGTTCGAGGTGGCGTGATGGCCGCCCAGTACCCGCGTCAGCCGGCGCGGCGCACGGAGCTGGGGCGCGGGTTCACTGCTTCCACGGCTGACCTGTTCCCGTCGGGTTCTCTGGCGAACGTTGTGGACCCGACCGACCTTGCGACCGCCCTGGTGGCGATCATCGCGATCCGTGACGGTCTCATTGCCCTTGGGCTGATGGACGCGGCCGAGTAGCACCTAGGAGGTTCTGATGCTTGCTGCTTTGGCGACCACGGCGAACGCTACGGCGTTCGGGCTGACGGTGACGGACGCGGCACTGTTGCGTGCGTCTACTCGGGTTCGGGGGTTCGTTGGGCAGGACATCAGTGCTGGTACGTCGACGGTGACGGTGCGGGGGCCCCGTTCGCGGCTCCCGCAGCGTCCCGTGACGGCGATCACGTCAATCACCGATGAGGATTCGGTGGTGCTCGAAGCGGACGACTACGTGTTGTCCCCCGGTGGCGTGTTGGATCTACCGTCGACGAAGTTGTTCACAGTTGTGTACGCGCACGGGTGGGCGACGATCCCGGACGCGGTGATCGAGGTTGTGTGCACGGTTGCGGCTCGCCTGGGTGCGAC
>JGI25321J39296_1000693_pt1 | contig 24485 bp, 26 predicted proteins | sample AutmiccommuBRH23_FD_39296 | JGI IMG/M metagenome (IMG submission 39296)
TAGCCATCGCCCACCCGTGGCACCGCGCGGAAGATGAAGATGATGAGCGCGGTGCCGATCAACGTGCGCGCCTGTGCCACCGGCAGCACCGCCACAAGCTGGCGCATGAGCAGCAGGACAATCGCCATCGACCCGGCAAAGATGATTTCCTGCCCCATGGCCATGTCGCTCAGCCCGATGGTGAGCGAGAGCGCGACGAACGCCGTGCCGCCGATGAAATACCACGGGTTGGGCGTGGTCTCCTCGTCGGTCCGCTCGAACAGCGCGTCCGCCTCGGCCTCGGTCAGGCCGCGCCCCAGAAGCCCGCGGCGCGCGCGCCATTTCTGCACCCCTGCCAGCACCACCCCAGAGACCGAAACCAGCGGAATCGCCAGCGCCGCCAGGTAGATGCTGGCATAGACCGCGCGCTTGCCCTCCGCGTCCAGCGCCTCGATGCCCGAGAACATCGTGATGTTGAGCAGCGCCACCGCCACCGTGCCGCTGATCAGCGCAAAGCGGCCCAGCGTCTGCATCGTGGTGTGCAGCGCGCGCGAGGTCTCGGGGTCGAGGTCTTTGCCGCTCTCGTCGATGCGCGGCACCGCCTCGACCGACATGGCATCGGCCACCGCGTCCTGGATCACAAGGCCCGTCGGCGCCAGCAGGTAGGAGGTCACATACCATGCGCCCATCGGCATGATCGCCACCATCGCCTGCGTCTGCGTGAGCAGCAGATACATGATGAACACCGATCCCGCGATCAGCCCCGCGCCGAGATAGACCAGCAGCCATTTCCACCGCCACATGATATCGACCAGATGCCCCAGGGGCATCTTGAGCGCCCAGGGCAGCCCCGCCCAGAAGGCAAGGCCCGCCAGGAAGGCCGCCGACAGATCGAGATATTCCTTCACGAAGAAGGTGCCCACGATCATCGTCAGCCCCGAGAAGCCGGCGGCGAAATAGACCATCAGGGGCGGCAGGAAGGTCCAGCGCATCTGCCGCCCGAGATCGAAGATGACGGCATCGACCCATTGCGCGGCGCGGGCGGTGTGGCTCATGCGGGGCTCCATGTGGCTTGGGTCGAGAGAAGGGCGGCGACGACAAGATCGAGCGTCTCTGCGGGCAGGATCACCAGCAGCCTGGGCGCGCTCACCTCAAGGGTCACCGGTCCTTCCGCAAGGTTCGAGGTGCCGATGCGCCCGTCCGGCGCAAGGCGCAATCCGTCGATTGGCCAGCGCAACCCGTCCGAGACCCCCTCGACTGCGCCCATCGGAAACAGCGACACGCGGCACCCGNCCGCAAGCGGCAGCGACAGCGCGGGCGGGCACAGAAATATCAGATCCACATNCCCCAGTAGGATGCAGCGTTGCGCGCCGTGGCGCACCAGCGCGGTGCAGGCGGCCATTTGGTGGTCAACCCGGTCGCCGGTAAAGCCAAGCCCGATGAGCAGCGGCGCGCTGACATGGGTCAGGCATTTCTCGAAATCGGTGGTGTCCTGATCTGCCATCTCGTGCAGGATCGTTTCCGGGAGGCGGGCGCGCGCCGCTTCGCTGATGCTGTCGAAATCGCCGATCACCGCGCGCGGCATCACCCCCGCCGCAAGCGCGGTATCTGCCCCGCCATCGGCGGCAACCAGAAGCGGCGCGAGGCGCAGCGCGGCGCGCAAACGCTCGGGCGCCACCGTCGCCCCGCCAACGAGCGCGATTGGCTGATTTTCGCGAACGATCATTATCTGGCCGCCATTATCATTACCTTAATTCTCCGATGCCACGATACGCCCACGAAATGATACGGAAAAGGTCCGGGAATCGGGCCATCCGGTCACGAAATGCAACGTAAAACCGTGCCTTCGGGCACGCAGATCGAGTTGTTCACATGGCAGGGTCAAGCAAGATACTGACGCTCTCCTATGGCGCGTTTTCGTGCTCACTGGAAGGCTTCGACGATCCGTTCGAGACGATGAAGGCGATTGACGGGTATGTTCGTGATCTTGCCGGCGATGACCGTGACCTTCAGGCCGACCCGCCGATACCGGATGCCGCGGTTCTGGCGGACATCGCAGGGCGCGGTATCGCGGGCCGGGTTGTTTCGGTTGAACATCAAGGCGGGATCGTGCTCCGCGCAGAGGAAACGACGCATGGGCATGCGCCCGTGGCCTCGCCCCGGTCCGGTGGCGCCGCCGGGGACGCGGCGGGCACGGAAATGCCGGGGGAGCTGGAGGACACGCTCGCCGCGCTGCTGGCCGATGCGGTGGCGGATGTGCCCAGGGCCGGGGCGGAGGATGCGGCGCCCCCCCAACCCGCGCGGGCCTCTCGTGTGCTGAAGGTCAAGCGTNCGGATTTCGAGGTGGCGCAGGCCGAGGGCCTTTTGGAGGAAATCGCGGAGGATGAAACCGGTCTCGGGAACATCCCTGATGCGGCGTGCCACGAGGGTATCGGCCGAGGCGAGCAGCCCGACACCGGCAGGGAACCGGCATGTCTCGCCGACGGGCCGGACCGGGCCAGTTTTGCGGACATGTCGCAGGAAAGCGATCTCGCGCGGATTTTCGACGAGGCCGACAGCCAGATGACGGCCCCCGAAACCAGCCGGCGTCGCAACACCATCCAGCACCTGCGTGCCGCGCTTGCCGCGACTCGTGCGCAAAAGGAGGGCCGCGCCGAAGCGACCCGCACGCCGAATGCCAACCCCGGTCGCGGCGATCTGACCGCCGCGTTGCGCCCGCGCCGCCCCGCGCCGGTTGCCGCCGCCCGCGCGCGCCCGCGTCTCGAAGAGCCGCTGCTCGCCCCGCTCAGGCTGGCACCCGAACAAAGGGTCGATGCCGGGCGTGCGGCGGTGCGGCCGCGTCGCATCATCGCGCCGCAGCCCGGAATGCGCGAGGCAATCGGGGAGGGTTTCGTGGCGTTCGCAAGGGAGCTGGGCGCGACCGCGCTGCCCGATCTGCTCGAGGCCGCCGCCGCCTATCTGGCCGATGCAGAGGGCTGCGCGCAATTTTCGCGCCCGAAGCTCATGGCCATGCTGAAGCAGGTGGAGCAAGAGGGGTTCTCGCGCGAGGAGGGGCTGCGCTCTTTTGGCAGGCTCCTGCACGAGGGCAAGCTGCGAAAGCTCTCTGACGGGCGCTTTGCCGTAACCGGGAAAACCCGGTTTCGGGCCGAGGCACGTCACCGGGCGGGCTGACGCGGCACCGGGTCCGAGCGCGATGACNGGCCGGAGAGACGCCCCCGGCCCGCGCGCATTTCAGACCCCGTTCAGTTGTATTTCCTGATCTCGCCGCTGCGCAGGCGCGCGAGATAACTGTTGAGCTCGCGCTTGACGATCGGCATCAGGAAATAGAGAGCGATGATGTTGACCACGCCCATGGCAAACAGCGCCGCATCCGAGAAGTCGAGCACCGCACCAAGGCTGGAGACCGCGCCGATGAACACGAAGACGCAGAAGATCAGCTTGAAGCTCAGCTCCTGATTCCTGCCCTCGCCGAACATGTAGGTCCAGGCCTTGAGNCCGTAATAGGACCAGGTNATCATGGTCGANAAGGCAAAGAGGATCACCGCGATNGCCAGCGCATAGGGTGCCCAGCCAAACACCGAGCCGAACGCCGCCGAGGTGATCGGCACGCCGTCCGTGGCTCCGCTCGCGGTAGCGATCCGGCCCGCGTCGTTCAGGATGTAGCGCCCGGTCTCGGCGTCGATCAGCAATTGTTGCGTGATGATGATCACCAGCGAGGTCATGGTGCAGATCACCACCGTATCAATGAACGGTTCCAGCAACGACACGAAACCTTCGGTGATCGGCTCCTTGGTGCGCACCGCCGAATGAGCGATGGGCGCCGAGCCGATCCCCGCTTCGTTGGAAAAGGCGGCCCGGCGGAAGCCCTGGATGATCGCGCCGACAATCCCGCCGACGATCCCCGAATCGGTGAACGCGCCCCGGAAGATCTCGCCAACGGCCCAGAGGATCATGTTGGCGTTCATCAGGATGATGAGAATCGCCACCAGAACATAGCCGATGCCCATGAACGGCACGACCTTTTCGGTCACGCGGGCGATCGACTTGATGCCGCCGACGATCACGACGAACACGACGACGGCGAGCGTCAGCCCGGTGACCCATGTGGGAATGCCCACGACCGCCTCGACCTGGCTTGCTGCCTGGTTGGCCTGGAACATGTTGCCCCCGCCCAGCGCGCCAAGAACGCAGAAGATCGAGAACATCACCGCCATGAACCCGCCCAGNGGCAGGCCGCGCTCGGCAAAGCCCTTCTTGATGTAATACATCGGCCCGCCCGAAACCGTGCCATCCTCGTATTCGTTGCGGTATTTGACGCCAAGCGTGCATTCGGTGAACTTGGTCGCCATTCCCAGAAGGCCCGCAAGGATCATCCAGAAGGTCGCCCCCGCGCCGCCGATGCTCACCGCGACCGCGACNCCGGCGATATTGCCAAGACCCACCGTGCCCGAAAGCGCGGTCGCCAGCGCCTGGAAATGGCTGACCTCGCCCGCATCGTTCGGGTCGGAATAATCGCCGCGCACCAGTTCGATGGAATGCCGGAAGGCGCGGAACTGGATGAACCCGAAATAGAGGGTGAACACCACGGCGGCGATCACCAGCCAGCCCACGATCCACGGCACCCCCCAGACCGAGGCAAAGATCAGGTTCACGAACCAGCCGGTGCTGGCGGCAAAGATCGAATCGATCCGGTCGCCGAGCGCCTGCGCCTGCGCCACGCCCGGCAACAGCGCCAGGGCCGCGGCGGGCAAGGTGAAATATATCCGTTGCATATGCATTATCCTTTTCCCTGTCCCCGTTGGTCTCATGGCACGATGGTGCAGGGCACCGGCGCGGCCTGAACAAGCGCCCCCGCGACCGAGCCGAAGATCCGCGCCTCCAGCGCCGATTGCCCCTCGCGCCCGATGACGATCTGCACCGCGCCAACCTCCGAGGCGATCTTGCACAGCAAATCGGCGATGCTGCCGTAGCGGATCACCACCTTGACCGGCACGCCCGCCTCCTTGAGTTCGGCCACGACGGTGCTGGTCAGCGCCTCTTCGGCGCGGGCCATCTCTTCGCGGCGGCGCTTGTGGCGCTCTTCGAGTTCGGTGGGGGTAAGAAAGGAATATGGCGACCATTCAAGCACATGGGCCAGCACGATCGTGCCACCTTGTACCTTGGCCCGTTCGACCGCAAATTCCAGCGCTCTTCGCGCCGATACGCTGCCGTCATAGCCGACGACGAATTTATCGGACATGTTCGGGGTCTCCCTCGTTGGTTTCATTATCCGGGTCTTGACGGCCCGGTAACCAAAGCTAACAGGGAATCACCTTGCAATCGTCCCGGAAACGACGAATCCGCAGTCCAGATGCGCTGAAAATCAGCCGAATTGCGATATTTGCGCATGCTTGTTCCACAAAACGGCACTATGCGGATGCAGCATCGTTCGCGGGCGGGGGGCGGTGTCGCGCTACGCTCAGTAGCTGTATTCGGCGTAGATGCGGCTCAGATCGCCCTGCCAGTCGCCGTGATAGCGGGCGAGGAGCTCGTCGGCAGGCGCGCGGCCGGTCGCGACGCTCTCGCGCAGCGTGTCGAGAAAATGCGTCTCGTCGGGGATCATGCCGCCGCCACCGGGCCGCGCGCGTGCCTTCAGCCCGGCATGGGACAGAGCGAGCACCTCGCGCGCCAGATCAAGCATGTCGATCCCGCCCACCTTTGCCTGAAGCCCGTCCACGCTTGCCGCCACGCGCAGGCGCTCGCGCGTCTCAGAATCCCAGCCCCTGACCAGGTCCCAGGCGGCATCGAGCGCGCCCTTGTCATACATCAGCCCGACCCAGAACGCGGGCAGTGCGCAGAGCCTGCGCCACGGTCCGCCATCGGCGCCGCGCATCTCCATGAATTTCTTGATCCGCGCCTCGGGAAAGATCGTGGTGAGGTGATCGGCCCAGTCGCTCAGCGTCGGCTTCTCGCCCGGAAGCGCGGGCAACTCGCCGCGCAGGAAATCGCGGAACGACTGGCCGAGTGCGTCGTGATAGATACCGTCGCGATAGACGAAATACATCGGCACATCGAGGGCGTATTCGGCGTAGGCCTCGAACCCGAACCCCTCGTCAAAGACAAAGGGCAGCATCCCCGTGCGCGCCGGATCGAGATCGCGCCAGATGCGCGCGCGCCAGGATTTATGCCCGTTGGGCCTGCCCTCGAAGAAGGGCGAGTTGGCGAAAAGCGCGGTGGCCACCGGCTGCAACGCCAGCGCCACGCGGAATTTCCGCACCATGTCCGCCTCGGAGCCGAAATCGAGATTCACCTGCACGGTGCAGGTGCGATACATCATGGATTTGCCCATGGTGCCGACNCGGTCCATGTAGTCGGTCATCANCCGATAGCGCCCCTTGGGCAGCACCGGCATGTCCTCGTGCCGCCAGATCGGGGCCGCGCCAAGGCCGATGAAACCCACCCCCACCTTGTCGGCGATGTCCTTGACGTCCGCCAGGTGCTCGTTCACNTCGTCGCAGGTCTGGTGGATGGTTTCCAGCGGCGCGCCCGACAGTTCCAGCTGCCCGCCCGGCTCAAGGCTGACGTTCGCGCCGTCCTTTTCCAGCCCGATGAGGTGGCCTGCCTCCTCGATCGGCGCCCAGCCGTGCCGGTCGCGCAGCCCCTCCAGCACCGCAAGGATCGAGCGCGGACCCGCGTAGGGCAGCGGGCGCAGCGTATCCTTGCAATAGCCGAATTTCTCGTGCTCGGTGCCGATGCGCCAGTCGCTCTCGGGCTTGCAGCCGCTGGCGAGATACTCGGCCAGTTGTTCGTGGCGCTCGATCGGCCCGCCGCCGGATTGGGGAATGGACATGCTCGGGTCTCCTGAACGGCGTGCGCTTTTGTCGGGGGNCAGAGTTGGCGGCATTCGGCGCGGGTGTCAATGCAGCCTCGGGCGGGATGTCGGGCGCGGGTGACGCTGCCAGATGGTTTCGGGCGCGGGGCCGGGGCGGCGCATTCTCGCCAGCATCTGTTCGGTGCGCAGGCCCGGAAGCGCNGCGAAGGCATCAAAGAGCGTCTCTGCCCCTTCGGCATCGAGCGGAANATGCAGGTCGGGCTGGCCGGGTTGCGACAGCACCCAATGCGGGCCTTCGGGGTCAAGCGCCAGCGCGGTGATCTCCGACAGCGCCACCGCGCCGCCCCCGTGCGGCCCGAGATAGGCGATCAGCCCCTCATCGACCACCACCACCCCCGGCCCGCCCGCGCCCCGCCGGAACCGCGCCCGTTGCAGCGCGGACAGCCCAAGGGCTGCGGCGGCAAGGATCAGCGCCCAGCCGATCCACCGGAGCAGGCCAGAGCCGCTCAGCGTCCACCACAGGCCGAGCGCGGCCAGCCCGAGCGCCACCAGCACCTCGCGCCAGCGGCGCAGGGTATCGGAGGCACCNGGGCGCACAAGGCTCATCTCCAGTCCCCGCAATGCAGTTGCCAGAGCGTGAGCGCGGCCACGGCGGCGGTATCGGCGCGCAGGATGCGGGGGCCGAGGCTCGCCGCATGGGCCTGTGGCAAGGCGCGCAGCCTTGCGCGCTCGGGCTCGGAAAAGCCGCCCTCGGGGCCGATCAGCACCGCCCATGGCGCCCCACCGAGATCGTCCGGCAGCACGGGCGCGGTGCCCACGAGGGCCTCGTCGCAGAACATCAGGTGACGGTTTTCGGGCCAGCCCGCAAGCAGCCGGTCAAGACGGGCGAGGTCCGCCACTTCCGGCACGAAGGTGCCGCCGCATTGCTCGGCGGCCTCGACGGCATGGGCCTGAAGCCGGTTCTGGCGGATGCGCTCGGAATTGGTGAACTCGGTCTGAACGGGCACGATCCGGGCCGCACCCATCTCGGCGGCCTTCTCGACGATGAAATCGGTGCGCGCCTTCTTGATCGGTGCGAACAGGAGCCATAGGTCGGGCGGATCGCGCTGCGGCGCGGTCTGCGTCTCGCACAGCAGCAGGCCGCCGCGCTTGCCCGCCTCGGCGACCGTCGCGCGCCATTCGCCGTCGCGCCCGTTGAACACGCGCAAGCCCTCCCCCGGCCCGAGCCGCATCACGCCAAAGAGATAATGTGCCTGCGGCCCGCTCAGGGGAAGGGTTTGCCCTTGCCCCAGCGGATGCTCTAGATAAAGCCTGATCTTGTCCATTGTCATGAGGCCAGCATATGAGCGAGGGAAACCGGACGCCAGAGGCCACGGGCGCCGTGGCCGATGCCTATGCCGACAACTGGGTGGATCGCCATGCGCCCGAGGCCGCGCGCCCCTGGCTGCGGCTCAGCCGCGCCGACCGGCCCATCGGGACATGGCTGTTGCTTCTGCCCTGCTGGTGGGGCCTCTTGCTGGCGATGCTGGCGGACGGGCGCACGGGCTGGCAGGATCTGTGGATTTTCGCGGGCTGCGGCATCGGTGCGGTGCTGATGCGCGGGGCGGGCTGCACCTGGAACGACATCACCGACCGCGACATCGACGGCAGCGTGGCGCGCACGGCGTCGCGGCCCATCCCCTCGGGGCAGGTCACGCTGCGCGGCGCGCTGCTGTGGACGGGCGCGCAGGCGCTGGTGGCGTTCCTGATCCTGCTCACCTTCAACGGCGCGGCGATNNTGCTCGGGGTGCTCGCGCTTGTGCCGGTGGCGATCTATCCTTTCGCCAAGCGGTTCACCTGGTGGCCGCAGGTGTTCCTGGGGCTGGCGTTCAACTGGGGCGCGCTGCTGGCCTGGACGGCACATTCCGGGCGGCTGGAGGCGCCGGCGGNGGTGCTCTATCTGGCCGGGATCGCCTGGACGCTGTTTTACGACACGATCTATGCCCATCAGGATGCCGAGGATGACGCNCTCATCGGNGTGAAATCGACGGCGCGGCTGTTCGGCGAGACCTCGCCGCGCTGGCTGCGGCGGTTTCTGGTGGCGACCATGCTGTTGATGACGGCGGCGGTCATTCTGGCGGGGCCACCAGACCTTCTGGTGCTGCTGATCGCGCTTGGCGGGGTCCTGGCAATGGGCTGGCACATGCATTGGCAGTTGCGGCAGCTGGATCTGGACGATACCGGGCGCCTGCTGCGGCTTTTCCGCTCCAACCGCGATGCGGGGCTCTTGCCTGTGCTGTTTTTCGCCGCTGCGCTTGTGGTCTGATTGCGCCCGGTCGGGCGCGCGCCTAAGACAGGGCGTGTTTTAACGAACAAGGCTTCCACTCATGCGCCTCTCCAGTATCCTGACCATCGGCGGCACGTTTCTGGGCGCGGGTGCGCTCTGTGTCGTCGCGGCCGGTTTTGCCGTGAGCGCCATCGAGGACGGCTCGCGCCGCGCGGTGCGCGATGCGCTCGACGCGCGCGGGATGCACTGGGCCGATGCGGACACGGACGGGCTTCAGGTGTTCCTGGCGGGCACCGCGCCGACCGAGGCCGATCGCTTTGCCGCGCTCTCGGTGGCGGGGTCGGTGGTGGATGCGGCGCGGGTGCTCGATCAGACCGTGGTCGAAGAGGCAGAGCCGATNGCCCCGCCGCAATTCGCNATCGAGATCCTGCGCAACGAGCGGGGGGTTTCCCTCATCGGTCTCGTGCCGGCAACGCTCGACCGGCAGAAGTTGCTCGCCGAAATTGGCGATGCCACCGGCAACGCGCCGGTCGCCGACCTGCTCGATACCGCCGATTATCCTGCCCCTGCCACCTGGCGGCCGGCGCTGCGCCATGCCGTGCGCTCGCTCGGNCTTNTGCCGCGCAGCAAGATTTCGGTGACCGCCGANCGCGTCGAGATCACCGCCATGGTGGACAGCGCCGAGGAAAAGCGCCGGGTCGAGATCGACCTTGCCCGCCGCCCCCCCGAGGATGTCGCGGTTGCGCTCGACATATCCGCGCCGCGCCCGGTGATTACGCCCTTTACCATGCGCTTTGTCATCGACGAGCGCGGCGCGCGGTTCGATGCCTGCTCGGCCGATACCGACGAGGCGCGCGAGCGTATCCTGCNTGCGGCGGCCCGCGCGGGGCTGAGCGGGGGCGCGGATTGCGTCGTGGGAATGGGCGTGCCGACGCCGCAATGGGCGCNCGCCGTCGAGGCGGCGATAACGGCGCTGGCCANGCTGGGCGCGGGCAGCGTCACCTTTTCCGACGCCGATATCGCGCTTCTGGCCGAGGCGGGGACGGATCANCGCCTCTTNGACGATGTGGTGGGCGCGCTGGAGGTTGCCTTGCCCGAGGTGTTCGCGCTCGATGCCACNTTGCCGCCGCTGCCGGACGACAGCGCGCCGGCGGCGCCCGAGTTCATCGCCACCCTCTCGCCCGAGGGGCAGGTGCTGTTGCGCGGGCGCGTCGCCAGCGAGCAGATGCGCGAGACCGTCACGAGTTTCGCGCGCGCGCGCTTCACTTCGGACGCGGTTCACATGACGGCGCGCGTGGCCGGGGACATGCCGCGCGACTGGTCGATGCGCGTGCTTCTGGGGCTGGAGGCGCTGAGCCACCTTTCCAATGGCGCGGTGACGGTCACGCCCGAGGTGATCGAGGTTTCGGGCAAGACCGGGCGTAAGAGCGCCGGGGCCGAGATCGCGCAGCTCCTGGCGGATCGCCTGGGCGGCGCCGAACGCTTTGCCATCGACGTGGTCTATCACGAACAGCTCGACCCCGTGGCAAGCCTGCCCTCCCCCGAAGTCTGCGAAGCGCGCATCGAAGAGGTGCAGCGCGACGCCAAGATCGGGTTCGAGCCGGGATCGGCCACCATCGACCGCGCAGGGACCGCGATCCTTGATGCGATTGCCGACATCCTCAAGACCTGCGGAGAGATCCCCATGGAGATCGGCGGTCATACCGACAGCCAGGGCCGCGAGGAAATGAATGAACGGCTCAGNCTCGAGCGCGCGCGCGCAGTGCTTGAGGAGTTGCGCCTGCGCCGCGTGCTGACCTCGACGATCGAGGCACGGGGCTATGGCGAGAGCCGCCCGATTGCCGACAACGCCACCGAAGAGGGGCGTGAGACCAATCGCCGGATCGAATTCCGGGTGATTCGCCCAGAGCCGGCGGCCGAGGAGCAGACAGGGCTTGAAAGCCTCGAGGATACGGAGGAAGAAGGCGGCAACGACACGGCCAGCCAGGATCCCCCAGCCGATGAACAGGACTGAATTCATCATCGTCACGGCCATCGTGCTTTTTGTGGCGTTCTGCATGGGGTGGTTTGCCAACTGGCTGGTGCATCGCTTCGTGCGGGTGCAGGCATCCGATGTCGGAGAGCTGGAGCGGCTGGCGCAGGAATTGCACGAGGCCGAAGAGACCCGCGATCAGGCGATCACCTACCTGCAACAGCGCGAGGCCGAACTGACCAATCAGCTCAGCCAGACCGAGGCGGAACTGGCCGCGACGATGGAGGGGCTGCGCGAGGCGCGCTACGAGGCCGAGCATCTGCGNATCCATCTTGAAAAGGTCTCGGGCCGCACGACCGAGTAGCCGGCCGCCCGGGCTGGTCACTGCGCTTTTGCTCTGGCACAGTCGGGGCATGGAGGGCGCGATGAAAAAGATTGTCATTCTCACCGGGGCGGGTATCTCCGCCGAGAGCGGGCTGGGCACGTTCCGCGATCCCGGCGGCCTGTGGACGCAACACCGCCTCGAGGATGTCGCCACGCCCGAGGGATTCGCCCGCGACCCGGCACTGGCGCACCGCTTCTACAACGAGCGCCGCGCGCTGTTGGCCGAGGCAACGCCCAATGTGGCGCATCTGGCNCTGGCGCGCCTAGAGGCCGAGGCCGGCGNCGAGGTGGTGATCGTCACGCAGAACGTGGACNCCCTGCATGAGGCGGCGGGCAGCCGCAACGTGATCCACATGCACGGGGAACTNGCCCGCGCGCTCTGCGCGGCCTGCGCGCATCGCTGGCAGGCCCCGCTCTCGATGTCCGAAGGCGATATGTGCCCGCGCTGCGGCGCGCGCGCCTGTCGCCCCGACGTTGTCTGGTTCGGCGAGTTTCCCTACCGGATGGAGGAAGTCGAGAGCCATCTGTCGCAGGCATCGCTCTTTGCNGCCATCGGCACCTCGGGCGAGGTCTGGCCGGCCGCCGGTTTCGCGCGCACCGCCGCGAACGCCGGCGCGCGCTGCATCGAGATGAATCTCGAACCCTCCGCTGTCACGCGGGATTTCCACGAGCGGCGGCAGGGCCGCGCCTCGGCGGTGGTGCCCGGCTGGGTCGCCGGGCTACTCAGGGGCGTTTAGTGGCCGTTCTTTCCGGGCTTGCGGTCGAGGTCCACGGGAACATTGATGGTGATTTCGCCGGATTTCTCGAAGATGAGGGTCAGCGAGATTTCCTTGCCCTGCTCGAACGGCTCGGAGAGGCCCATCAGCATCACATGGTTGCCGCCGCGTTGCAGGACGAGGATCTCCCCGGCCTGCAGGTCGACGCCATCTTCGACATGGACCATCTTCATCACCCCGCCCTCTTCACGATGCGTATGAAGTTGCACCAATTGCGCGACGGGAGAGGATGCGCCGATCAGCCGGTCATCAGCATCGCCGATATTCTCGATCAGCATGAAGGCCGCGCCGCTGCTGGCCATCGGGCTGGCAGCGCGCGCATAAGCGTCGTGGATGTGGATTTCCTGCGCAAGCGCGGGGGTGGCAAGAACAAGGCCGAGCGTGGCGGCGAGGGCAAGTTTGAGGGACATGAGGTCGCTCCTTCTGGTCTGATGTTGGGAAAAATGGCGATCAGACCGACCGGGGCGGTGCGCGTGCCTTGAGCGGCGGTTGCGACAGCGTGGTGACATGGNCCGCCCCGGCAAAGCGATGGCGCGCGCATGTCGCGGCCATCTGCGGCGCGGGCAGCGGATCGCGCGGGGCGGTGGCGTGAAAGGCCAGCAGGCAGTCGGGGCAGACATGCGGCGGCGACATTGGCGCGCCGTCCGCGTCCACGAGAACGGTCCTCGTTCCCGCGCCGGTGCAGAGAACGATCTGCCCCACGGGCTGCGGCGCGCCGCGCGCCACGGCCAGCGTGACGCTGGTCAGCACCAGAAAGAGGCAGAGGCCGAGGGCCGTGAGGGCGCGCAGGCGGNTCATGCCGACNGGTATANNACCGCGCGCGACACGCTGCCAAGCGACAAAAGGAAACAGCCCGGCAGCGTCACGGCGCGGCAGGGCTGCTCTGGAAAATCGCAAAAGGATCAGGCGTTGGCGGCCTGCGCCCTGGCGATCTCTTTCTTGACCTTGAGCGCGTTCGCCGACAACTCGTCATCCTTGGCCTTGGCAAGGAAGGCGTCAAGCCCGCCGCGATGATCGACGCTGCGCAGGGCATGGGCCGAGATGCGCAGCCGGACGCCACGATTGAGCGTCTCCGATTGCAGCGTCACATCGTTGAGGTTCGGCAGATACCGGCGCTTGGTCTTGTTGTTGGCGTGGCTGGAATTGTTGCCAACCATCGGGCCTTTTCCGGTCAGTTCGCAGCGGCGCGACATGGGGTCATCCTCGTCATGGGGTGAGGGCGCGTGCAGGCCCTTCTTGACACGAACGGGCACCGCCACAGGCAGCGCCCCTGAATCTGTCCGCGGTCTTTAGGCGCAAAGCCGGGGGGCGTCAAGGGATTCGGGCGCGGTTTTCCTCCGGGTCATCCGGCGAGAAGGGCAAGAAAGCGGTCGATGGCCTCTTCGGTGATCGACCAGTCGCAGACGAAGCGCGCCAGCAGCGGCGTGTCGCCGGGGCCCTTATCAAGCGGGCCCTCGTGGAGCGCATAGCTCGCCCCCGCCGCGCGCAGCCGCTGATGGGTGGCGCGCGGCAGGCGGGCAAAGATCATGTTGACCTGTCGTTCAAAGGCGAAATCCNCCTCCGCCACCCCGCGCAGCCCCTCGGCGAGATAGGCGGCGCGCGCATTGGCGCTGCGCGCGGCGTCGAGCCATGTTCCGCCGTCGAGATAGCCCAGCATCTGCGCCGACAGGAAGCGGTGCTTGGAGAAGAGATGCGCCGAACGCTTGCGGCGCAGCTCGAATTCCCAGGCGTTCTCGGGGGAGAAGAAGATCACCGCCTCGACGCCCAGGCAGCCGTTCTTGGTGCCGCCGAAGCTGACCGCGTCTATGCCCGCGCGCCAAGTCATCTCGGCGGGGGTGCAGCCAAGCGCGGCGATGGCATTGGCAAGCCGCGCGCCGTCCATATAGCAGGGCAGACCATGCCCGCGCGCCACGTCGCAGAGCGCGGTGATCTCGGTGCAGGTATAGAGCCGCCCGCGTTCGGTCGCCTGCGTGAGCGCGAGCGGGCCGTGTTGTGCCGAGTGGACATCGCCCCTGCCCCAGGCGGCGATGGCGGCGCGCAATTCGGCGGGCGTCATCTTGTCGGCCTCGCCCACCAGGCTCAGCTTGGCGCCGCCGGTGAAAAACTCGGGCGCGTTGCACTCGTCGGTGTGGATATGGCCAAGCGGCGTGCAGAATACCGTCTGCCAGGGCTGCGACAGCGTGGCGAGCGCCAGCGCGTTGGCCGCCGTGCCCGTGGCCACGAGATAGACGCTGGCCTGCGGGGCCTCGAACAGCGCGCGCAGCCGGTCGCGCACCTGGCCCATCGCCGCGTCCTCGCCATAGGAGGGCATGAACCCCTCGTTGGCNGCGATCATCGCCTGCATGACCTGCGGCAGGGCCGGCCCGGCATTGTCGGAGGCGAAATTCATGGGACCGGCTCNTCGATGATGTGGTCTTCCCAGTCCTCTTCGGGGACCTCGTGTTCGGGCAGGGTGCGGTGCTGCATGGATACGCCCGCGTCATGCACGCTCTGCGGGTCGCCCGAAATCAGCGGGTGCCAGTCATAAAGCCGCTTGCCCCGATGCAGGAGCTTGTAGGCGCATGTCTCGGGCAGCCAGTAGGCGTGGCGCGCGATGGTGTTGGGCTTCAGCGTGATACATTCCGGCACGAACCTGTGCCGGATCGGATATTGCCCGCAGCGACAGGTGCTATCGTCGAACAGCCGACAGGCAATGCGGGTGAACGCGACCTCGCCGGTCTCGTCATCCTCGAGCTTGTTCATGCAGCACTTGCCGCAGCCGTCGCAGAGCGCCTCCCATTCCGCCTGCGTCATGCGGGCAAGCGGTGTCGTCTCCCAGTAGCGGGGGCGCAGGCCGGTGCGGTCGATGGGATCGCTCATAATGCGGCCAGGATAGTGCGGGCNCGGGCGCAATCGGCGTCCATCTGCGCGATGAAGGCGTCGAGGCTCTCGAAGGTCGCTTCGGGGCGCAGATACTCCACCAGGCCCACCGAGAGATGCGTGCCGTAAAGATCGCCGGAAAAGTCGAAGAGGAACGTCTCCAGGTTGGCGACCTCGCCCTCGAACATCGGCCGCACCCCAAGCGAGGCGGCGCCGTGATAGTGCCCCTTGTGCGGCCCGCCCAACACGTCCACCAGCACCGCGTAGATGCCGAAACGCGGTGGGTGCAGCCCGGCGATGGACATGTTGGCGGTGGGATAGCCAAGCGCGCGCCCGCGCCTCTCGCCGGCCAGGACCGGCCCCTCGATCCGGTGCCAGTGGCCCAGCATGGCGGCGGCGTCGCGCGGGCGGCCCTCGGTCAGGGCCTGCCGGATCGCGGTCGATGAGACGCGCCTGCCGTCGTCCTCGACAAGCGGGGCGATGGTCACGCCAAAGCCCATTTCCGCGCCGAACTCCTGCAACATCGCGGCATTGCCCGCGCGCCCCTTGCCAAAGCAGAAATCCTCGCCGACGACGATATGGGCAAGACCAAGACCATCGGCCAGCACCTCCTGCGCAAAGGCGCGGGGGGTGAGCGCGGCCAGCGCGGCGTTGAATGGCAACTGATAGAGCCGCTCGACCCCCAGTTCTTCCAGCCGGTGCGCGCGCGCCTCGGCGTTTGTCAGGCGAAAGGGGGGCGCGTCGGGGGCGAAGAATTCGCGCGGGTGCGGCTCGAAGGTGACGATACCGAGCGGCGCGCCGATGCGCTCGCCGGCCTCGCGCGCAAGCTCGATCACGGCACGGTGGCCAAGATGCACACCGTCGAAATTGCCGATGGCGCATGACGCGCCCCGGTCGGCCTCGGCGGCAAAGCTGTCGTCGCTCAGGATCCTCATGGCGCAGGGGTAGCGCCAGATCCGGACCGGCGCAAGACCGATCCGGGACCGATCACCGTGCCGGCCATGAGCAGCCCGATGACCGCCGCGCTGCCCGAGAGGAACAGCACGAGCGCACCCGCCAGCGGGTCGAGGGGCAGCCCCGCGAGAGGTGCGGGCAAGGCCCCCGTGACCAGAACCCGGCCAAGCGTGACCACGAACCAAAGCGACAGCACCACCGCCGCCCCGTGCAGCAACAATGCCGCCCCCGGTGCGCGCCAGCCCCGCCGCAGCGCCGCCCATGGCCGCGCCAGATCGCGCCCGATGGCCATGAGCGTGGGCACGACGAGAAGCACCAGCACCGTGCCAAAGCCCAGCCCATAGACCAGCGTGACCACCGTCGGCTTGAGGAATTGCGCCTGCGTGGAGCGCTCGAACAGAAGCGGCGCCAGCCCCAGCACCGTGGTCAGCGTGGTCAGCAGCACCGGCCGCCGCCGGTCCGCCGTGCCCTCGATGATCGCGGGGACCAGACCGCGCCGCCTGGCATGGTCGTCGATCGAGGCCACCAGCACGATGGAATCGTTGATGATGATGCCCACCATCCCCAGCAGCCCCACACCGAGAACATCGACAGCGGCACATCCCAGTGAACATGCCCCCAGATCGCCCCGACAAGGCCAAAGGGGATCACCGCCATGACGACCATGGGCGGCGTCCAGCTGGCAAAGACCAGTGCCAGCATGAGGTAGATGCCCAGAAGCGTAAGCATGAGACCAAGCCGCGCGTCGGCGATGAAGTCGCTCTCCTGCTCGCTCAGCCCGCCGATGCGGTATTCCACCTGGTAGGTGCCCGCGATCTGGGGCAGGATCTCGGCCTCGAGCAGGCGCATGATCCCGGCGGCGCGCTCGGGATCGTCCTCGGAGATGTCGCCGGTCACGTTGACATGGCGCAGCCCGCGCTCGCGCCGCACGGTGGCAAAGCCGGTGCGGGTGGTGACGGTGACGATATCGGCGAGCGGCACATACTGGCCCGAGGCGCTGCGCAACTGCATCGTTTCGAGGAAATCCGCCGACAGGTCCGTGTCGGGCGGTTCCACCCGGATCGCGGCGGATCGCGGCCCGTCGGGATAGGTGGCGGCCTCGATGCCGTTCACGCGGTTGCGCAGGGTGCGGCCCAGGTCGTCGATGCTGAACCCGAGCGCCTGCCCGTGCGGGGTGAGGTCGAGCACCAGTTCGGCCTTGTCCCAGGCAAGGTTGTCCTCCAGCGCGGACACCTCCGGGTAACGGGCGAGCCGGGTCTTGAGCGCCTCGGCCGCGGCCCCGTAAAGCGCCATGTCGAGCGCATCGTCGCCGGGACCGGAGCGCACACCGCGAAAGCTCAGCTCTTCGGTGAGCGGCAGGCGCGGCACGCGNTCTTGCAGGTCGGCGACGAAGGCAAAGCTCGAATAGGGGCGCAGATCGGGGTCGATCAGCTCGATCGAGATGCTGCCCACCAGATCGGCGTCGCGCGTGTCGGCCCCGGCCATGCCGCGCCGCGCAGCGCCGCCCACCTGCGCCATGACATGCACGATGGGGTTGAGCCCATGCTCTGCCTCATAGTCCGCGCCAAGTGCCAGCACCGCCTCTTGCAGCGCGCGCATCTGCGCCACCGCGTCGGCGCGCGCAGCCCCCCGGAACCATGGCGAAATTGCCCGTGACGCTGCCCTGCTCGGGCGCGTTGAAAAACCGCCAGGTGACATCGCCGCGCAGGAAGGCGCCGATCTGCACCGCCAGCAGCACGATCACCCCGGCGATGACCGCATGGCGCGCGCGGATGACACCCCCCATGAGCGGGCGAAAGGCCTGGTCTCGGAAGGCGGCAAAGCCGCGATTGACCGTGCGGCTCGGCCAGTCAGCTCCCGCCCTATGCCCCGGAACTAAATCCGATCGAGAATGTCCGGGCCTGCCTGCGTGCCAACAAGCTGCCATCTCCGTCTTCGAAACCAGCGAGAAAATCGTCGGCCGATGCTGCGATGTCTGGAACGTCTTCGCCAACGACATCGAAACCGTTCAATCCATCACAAGCCGGGATTACGCCAAAGAGGTCAAAAGATAGGGCCGTTGGCATCAGTGACCGAGAATATACCAAAGCGGTCAATTCATAGGGCCGTTGGTATAACTCGCTGGCAAAAGCAGCTTGGTTATCGGCTCGCGGTCGGTCCTCTCGGCCATTCCCAGGGAAACATTCAGCAAACACCCTGTGTCAGTTTTGTGCCACTTGATCCGGAATGTTCCTGTTTCATTCTGCGGCAAGTCGCCAGAACCTGCACGGCAACGCGCTTTGGGGCTTGCTGTTTTCAGGGGGTTTGTGTAGAGGCGTCCGCGGGACACCCCTCCCCAACGAGGGGCGCTTATCTGGAAGGGTAGCACATGGCTATTGCAAAGCCCGGCGCGCGGCCGGAAAACCCGCGTTTTTCCTCTGGCCCCTGCGCCAAATTTCCCGGATATTCCCTCGACCTGCTTGCCGGTGCCCCGCTCGGGCGCTCGCACCGTGCCGCTGTCGGCAAGGAGCGTCTGAGGGCGGCCATCGAGGGCACGCGCGAGATTCTCGGCATCCCCGCCGATTACCGTATCGGCATCGTGCCCGCCTCGGATACCGGGGCCATGGAAATGGCGATGTGGTCGCTTCTGGGGGCGCGCCCCGTGGAAATNCTGGCCTGGGAGAGCTTCGGCGCGGGCTGGGTCACCGATGTGGTCAAGCAGCTCAAGCTCGACGCCGAGGTGAAGACCNCCGATTATGGCGAGATCGTCGATCTGGCCTCGGTCGATACCGACAATGACGTGGTCTTTACCTGGAACGGCACGACCTCGGGTGTGCGCGTGCCGGATGGCGACTGGATCAAGTCGGATCGCGCCGGGCTGACGATCTGCGACGCGACCTCGGCCGCCTTTGCGCAGGACCTGCCCTGGGACAGGCTCGACGTGACCACCTTCTCCTGGCAGAAGGTGCTGGGCGGCGAGGCGGCGCACGGGATGCTCGTGCTCGGCCCGCGCGCGGTCGAGCGGCTCGAAAGCTACACCCCGCCCTGGCCGCTGCCCAAGATTTTCCGCCTTACCAAGGGCGGCAAGCTGATCGAGGGCATTTTCAAGGGCGAGACGATCAACACCCCCTCGATGCTGGCGGTCGAGGATTACCTTGCCGCGCTCGACTGGGCGCGCTCGGTCGNGGGGCTTGGCGGGCTGATCGCACGGGCGGATGCGAACCTCGCCACGGTGGCCGATTTCGTGGCGGCGCGCGACTGGCTGGCCTTCCTCGCCACCGATCCGGCGACCCGCTCCAACACCTCTGTCTGCCTGCGCTTCGACGATGCGCGCATCAATGATGGCGCGGCCTTTGCCAAGGCGGTGGCAAAGCGGTTGGAATCGGAGGGCGTCGCGCTCGATATCGGCGCCTATCGCGATGCGCCCGCGGGTCTGCGGATCTGGTGCGGCGGCACGGTCGAGAGGCAGGATGTGGCCGCTCTGATGCCCTGGATCGAGTGGGCGTATCAGACCGAGATCGCGGCGCAGTCACAGGCCGCGTGACCCCGCCTTCCCTTGCAGGAAATCGGCTCGGCCTCATCGAAAGAGGTCTCGGGCCGTCCCCCCCGGTTTTTCATCAAAGGAGCCCGACCATGGCCCCCAAGGTTCTCGTATCCGACAAGCTGTCTGAAACCGCCGTGCAGATCTTTCGCGATCGCGGCGTCGAGGTCGATTATCTGCCCGATCTGGGCAAGGACAAGGAGCGCCTGGCGCAGGTGATCGGGCAATATGACGGCCTTGCCATTCGCTCGGCCACCAAGGTGACCGAGGCGGNNCTTGCGGCGGCCACCAATCTCAAGGTGATCGGCCGGGCCGGGATCGGCGTGGACAATGTGGACATTCCCGCCGCCTCCAGGAAGGGCGTGATCGTGATGAACACGCCATTTGGCAACATGATCACCACCGCCGAACACGCGATCGCGATGATGTTCGCCGTGGCGCGGCAAATCCCCGAGGCCAGCGCCTCGACCCATGCCGGCAAATGGGAGAAATCGCGCTTCATGGGGGTCGAACTGACCGGCAAGACGCTCGGCGTGATCGGCGCAGGCAATATCGGCGGGATCGTCTGCGACCGGGCGCGCGGGCTCAAGATGAAGGTGATCGCCTATGATCCATATCTCGGCCAGGAAAAGGCCGAGCAGATGCNGGTGGAAAAGGTCGAGCTNGACGATCTGCTCAGGCGGGCGGATTTCATCACGCTGCATGTGCCGCTGACCGATCAGACCCGCAACATGCTCAGCCGCGAGGCGCTGGAAAAGACGAAGAGGGGCGTGCGCATCATCAACTGCGCGCGCGGCGGGCTGGTNGACGAGGCGGCGGTGGCCGATCTTGTGAAATCGGGCCATGTGGCCGGTGCGGGGTTTGACGTGTTCGCGGTGGAGCCGGCTGTGGAAAACCCGCTTTTCGGCCTGCCCAATGTGGTCTGCACGCCGCATCTCGGCGCGGCGACGACCGAGGCGCAGGAGAACGTGGCCCTTCAGGTGGCCGAGCAGATGTCGGATTACCTGCTGACCGGGGCCGTGACCAATGCGCTCAACATGCCCTCGGTGACGTCCGAGGAGGCCAAGCTCATGGGGCCGTGGATCAGCCTTGCCGGCCATCTGGGCAGTTTCATCGGCCAGATGACCGACGAGCCGATCAAGGCCGTCAACATCCTCTATGACGGGGTGGCCTCGGAGATGAATCTCGGCGCGCTGACCTCGGCGGCCATGGCGGGGATCATGAAATCGGTGAATCCCGAGGTGAACATGGTCTCGGCGCCGATCATCGCCAAGGAACGCGGCATGAAGATTTCGACCACCAAGCAGGACAAGTCGGGCGCCTTCGAGGGATATATCAAGATCACCGTGGTGACCGACAAGCGCGAGCGCTCGATCGGTGGCACGGTGTTCTCGGACGGNAAGCCGCGCTTCATCCAGATCAAGGGCATCAATATCGACGCCGAGATCGGGCGGCACATGATTTATACCACCAACGAGGACGTGCCCGGCATNATCGGCATACTGGGGCAGATCATGGGCGAGCACGGCGTCAACATCGCCAACTTTACGCTGGGCCGCGCCGAGGCGCGCGGCGAGGCGATCGCGCTGCTTTATGTGGACGAGCCGGTGCCCGCCGAGGCCCTCGCCGCGCTCGAGGCGACGGGCAAGTTCCGGCAGATNCGCCCGCTCGAATTCGACGTGGACTGAGCCTCGGGCCTTGTTGCCCCATGGACGGGATCGCNTGCCTGCGCTATCAGGCAGGCGATTTCGTATTCAGGAGCGTTCATGTCCGGCCACGCCACCCCCGTTCCCATGACCGCGCACCGCGCCGGGCCGCTTTCCGGCCTGGCCGAGGTGCCCGGCGACAAGTCGATCTCGCATCGNGCGCTGATCCTTGGCGCGCTTTCGGTGGGCGAGACGGTGATAACCGGCCTTCTGGAAGGGCAGGACGTGCTCGACACGGGGCGCGCGATGCGCGCTTTCGGGGCCGAGGTCGTGCGCGACGATGATGGCACATGGCGGGTGCGGGGCGTGGGCGTGGGCGGCCTTGCCGAGCCGGGTCAGGTGATCGACTGCGGCAATTCCGGCACCGGGGTGCGGCTCATCATGGGGGCGATGGCGACCTCGCCCATCACCGCCACCTTTACCGGCGACGCCAGCCTCAACAGGCGGCCCATGGCGCGCGTCACCGATCCGCTGGCGTTGTTCGGGGCGCGGGCGGTGGGGCGTTCGGGCGGGCGGCTGCCGATGACGATCATCGGCGCGCAATACCCGGTGCCGGTGCGCTATAGTGTGCCGGTGCCGTCGGCGCAGGTGAAATCGGCGGTGCTGCTGGCGGGGTTGAACGCGCCGGGGCAGACCGTGGTGATCGAGCGCGAGGCGACGCGCGATCATACCGAGCGGATGCTGGCGGGCTTTGGCGCCGAGATCGTCACCGAAGTGACGAGCGAGGGCCGCGTCATCACCCTGACGGGCCAGCCCGAATTGCAGCCCCGGACCATTGCCGTGCCGCGCGATCCCTCCTCGGCGGCCTTTCCTGTCTGCGCGGCGCTCATCGTGCCGGGCTCGGACGTGCTGGTGCCGAATATCGGGNTGAACCCCACACGCGCGGGCCTGTTCGAGACGCTGCGCGAGATGGGCGCGGATCTCGTTTACGAGAACCCGCGCGAGGAAGGCGGCGAGCCGGTGGCCGATCTGCGCGNGCGTTTCTCGCCCGACCTGCGCGGCATCGAGGTGCCGCCCGAGCGNGCGGCGAGCATGATCGACGAATATCCCGTCCTTTCGGTCGTGGCGAGCTTTGCCCAAGGGGCGACGGTGATGCGCGGCGTCANGGAATTGCGCGTCAAGGAAAGCGACCGGATCGAGGCCATGNCCACGGGCCTGCGCGCGGGCGGCGTAACTGTCGAGGACGGCCCCGACTGGTGGATCGTCCATGGCCGGGGACCGGGCGGCGTGCCCGGCGGGCAGACCTGCGCAAGCCATCTCGATCACCGCATTGCGATGTCGTTTCTGGTGATGGGCATGGCGGCGCAAAACCCGGTCGGCGTCGATGACGCCAGCCCCATTGCGACATCCTTCCCCGCCTTCGAGAGGCTGATGGCGGGCCTTGGCGCAGACTTGCGACCGCGTTGAACAGGTGGCGCGGCGCGGCCGCGCCTCAGACGCGGCGCCCGGCCTTGAGATCGGCGAAAAGATCGAGGTTGCGGCAATAGTCCGGCGCNGCCGCGCCGTCCTCGTGGCTGGCCAGCCAATGTTCGCAATCGCCGGGATGGGCGCAACCGGTGCAGCTCAGGACCATCGTGCTCAGGTCATCGGGGGTGAGCAGGCCNTCCATCATCTTCTGTTCGAGGTCAACGCCCTGGGCGGNAGACATGCGGTCCACGAGGGCTGCGTGACGCTTGAGCGTTCGGGTGGTGTTCATGGGCGAAACCTCCNGCTGGNTGCACCGCAGGATGCGCGAGGGCGCAGGCGCTCGCCTTGATCTGCATCAAACCGGCGAAGCGGCCCGGCGCGGCTCAGAGCCCGGCGGCCACGCGGCGCACCGTTTCGATCCGCTGCGCATTGGGCGGATGGGTGCCGAGAAAGCGGTTGCCCGGATCGGGGATCTGCGAGAAGAACGCGACGCCGCGCACCGGATCATAGCCCGATTTATGCGTGATGACCGTGCCGAGCGCATCGGCCTCAAGCTCATATTCCTTGGAAAAGACGCGCCCGCCGACACCGGCGCCCACGCGAACNGCCTGATCGACCGCCTCTTGTCCGGCCCCGGTNACAGCGGCGATGCCGCCCAGAATGAGCGCGCCCGCCGCAGCACTTTGCTGCTGGCGGGGGATATGGCCCGCGATGTGATGCGATGCCTCGTGGCCCATGACAAAGGCCAGTTCATCCGCATTACGCACGGAGGCGATCATCGGCAGGGTAAAGGCAAGGATCGGCTGACCGTTGCGGTCGAGCGTCTGGTAGGCATTGATCGGCTGACCGGGGCGGTCATCGACCACAATGCGGAAATCGCAGTTGAATTGCGGCGAGCGGCTGCGGCATTCGCGCTCGGCCACCGGCTCCACCCGCTGCACGACGGTCAAAAATTGCTGGATNTTGTCGCGCGTGACCACGGGCGCGGCGGGGCGCNGCGCGACCGCGGGCTGCGGCGCGGGGCGGGTGGGCTGGCCTGTCTGCGAGACCTCGACGCAGGAGGCAAGAACGATCAGGGCAAGGCAGGCAATCCGGCGCACGACAATTCCTCGCTATATCTTCATCCGATCTACTTAGCAGGGATGCGCCGCCCCGCCACCCCTCCTTGTGACCATTTCGCATCGCGGTTTGCATCCAGTGGCTGCCGCGATAGGCTGCCTGCATGTTTTCCATCGAACACGAATTCGATTCGACCGTGATTACCCTTGTCGATGAGGGCGGGGCGTCCTTGCTCGAGGATGTGATCATCAATGCATTCGAGGAATGTGTCACCATCGAGCAATACGATCCGCGCACCGACCGGACGCAAAAGATCACCCTGTCCATGTCGCAATTNCGCGACCTGGGCGCGGCGCTCGATCTGCCGGAAGGGGTCTACATGCTCGAACCCCAACGCCATACGCGACAAGAGTGAGGTTTCCGCGACCGGGCGGGATCACCTGCCGCAAGCAGCGCCCCCGACTTCCAGGGGACCGAACGACAGCGATGGGCGATCTTCATGACAAACGCCGCTTTTCGCGGTGCCGGCTTTGGGCTAGGCAGGGCGCATGGTGCTGAGCGTTTGCGATCTGAGCGTGGCGCGGGGGGGGATCCCCGTGCTGGAAAGGGTGGGGCTGACCCTCTTGCCCGGCGAGGCGCTGGTGTTGCGCGGCCCCAACGGCATCGGCAAGACGACGATGCTGCGCACGGTGGCGGGGTTGCAGCCGCCGCTGGCGGGCCGGGTCGAGGCCGCGCCCGAGAGCCTTGTCTATGCCGGTCACGCCGACGGGATCAAGGCCACGCTGACGGTCG
>JGI25321J39296_1000702_pt1 | contig 24347 bp, 21 predicted proteins | sample AutmiccommuBRH23_FD_39296 | JGI IMG/M metagenome (IMG submission 39296)
CGAGCAGAGGACCCTGCAAACAATCGACAACCCGTTCGGAGCAAAAGTGTAACCCATCTCTCCGGTACAAAGTGGTACCTATGTCTCCGGGTCGGACACAAATGCAGCTGGTGCACCCAACAGGATTTGAACCTGTGACCTCTGCCTTCGGAGGGCAGCGCTCTATCCAGCTGAGCTATGGGTGCCAGCCGAGGCAGGTGAATAGGACAAGCCGGGCGCTTGTGCAACGCCGGAGTGCTGCATGCGGCCCCGAACGGTGACGCGCGCTTTTCCCGGCGGCGGGGCCGGTCTAGGGTGCCGGTTCAGGCGGGTAGACGAGGAAATTCTCCATGAAATTTCGGGTTTGGATGGCACTTGCTGCCTCGGCGGGACTATTTGCTCTGGCCGGGTGCGGCCTCAGCCCGGAGGAAAAGCTGGCGGCGCACAAGGCTGAGCAGGAGGCGCTCTATAACACCGCCATCGCTGCGGCCGAGGCGAGCCGTGGCGCAGGCGAGCCGGCGGTCTGGACGCTGGCCGACGAAGACACGACGATCCGCATCATGGGCACGGTGCACTTCCTGCGGCCTGACCTTGAATGGCGCAGCCCCGCGATCGATACCGCTCTTGATGAGGCCGATACGCTGGTTTTCGAGGCGGATGTGTCGAGCCAGGAAGCCGCCAGCGAGATGATCAGTTTCGTCAGTTCGAAGGCCATATTCACTGACGGGCGGCAGCTGACCAGTCTCCTCAACAAGACGGAGACTGCCGAACTGAAAGAGGCGCTCGATTATCTCGGCTTTCCATTGGGCGCGATGCAGACCTTCCGGCCCTGGTATGCCGCCGTTACCCTGTCCGTCTTGCAGATGCAGAAGGACGGGTTTGACCCGACAGCCGGCGTTGAAAAGGTGCTGGAGGAGGAAGGGAAGGCAGCCGGAAAATCCTTCGCCTATCTGGAAACGGTTGAGCAGCAACTCGGACGCTTCGCGGACCTGCCGGACGAGGAGCAGGTCGACTTCCTGATCAGCTCCGCCGAGTCGATCGAGGAGGGCAGCGAGATGCTGGATGTCCTGGTCGGCGAATGGCAGGACGGCGACGTCAATGGCCTCGGCCTGCTGATGTCCAATCCGGAGATGATGGGCTCTGACGCGATCTACAACGCGCTGCTGAAGTCGCGCAATGAAGACTGGGTGCCGAAGATCGAAGCCATGCTGGAAGAACCGGGTACGGTGCTTATCGCCGTCGGCGCCGGGCACCTCGCAGGCAAGGACAGCGTGATCCAGCTGTTGCGCGCCGATGGCCATGAGGTCGCCGGTCCATAAGGTCCAGCACTTGCGGCGCCTGTGAGGGCGCTTGGGGTGGGTTTGGTTTTGCAGGTTGTGTTTGCGGGTTAGATATCCGGCAGGGGCGTTTCTAAGCCCCTTCTCCCTGGGGAGAAGGGGGTGGGGATGAGGGGCCAAGCCTTATCCGCACGTGCAGAGCTTGCAGAAACTCCGCTGCCCCTCACCCCTGCCCTTGCTCGGGCGAACGCAGTGCGTTCGCGATTCCTCGCAAGCCCGAGCGAGAGGGGATTCATGCCGCAATATGCGGGTGTAAAAGCTGACCCATCCAGCGCAGCCGCAAGCCGTGCATTCGAATGCGCGGGCGCCCTCAGCCATTCGCGCTCCGCCTTCTGCGATGGAATCCAGTCAATCGACGTGATGAACACCCGGCCGCACGGCGTGACGCTTGTCTTATGACTTTTCGTGCCGTTTGGGAGATATTGGCACCGCCGCCGAGAGTNCGAGCTCNCGGACGGCGGCGAGGGTCGGATCGTCGTGACGCAGGAGGTTTTACGCTCCGCACTGGAGTTTGATCGCCCTCGTCTTTCCCATCGGCCTGAACGGATACAGGGGCTTTGAGGCCCGCATGACAAGCAGAGGCAGGAAAGATGATTAAGCTTACCATCGGTGTTGACGTTTCGAAAGACACACTCGACGTCCACCTTCACCCGGCCGGCGACCACCGCCAGTTTTCAAACGATCCCAGGGGCTTCAGGTCCATCGTGAGATGGATTGCAGCCCGGCCCGTCGCCCGCCTCGTCTTCGAGGCGACGGGTCCTTATCACCGCGCCTTCGAACACGCGATGGGCGAGGCAGGCCTGCCACTGTGCAAGGTCAATCCGCGCCAGGCCAAGCGTTTTGGCGAGGCGCTCGGTCAGCTGGCGAAGACAGACCGCATGGACGCAGGGATGCTCGCCCACTTCGGGGCCCTGCTCGAACCGGATGTGCGCCCGGCGCCTTCGAAGATCATCAGTGATCTCAAGGACCTGCATGTGGCTCGCACAGCCCTCATCAAGGATCGGACGGCGGCAAAGAATCGCGAGAAAAACCTGACCTCTCCACTCCTCAGGCGTCAGATCCGCCAACGCCTTTCCTCCATTGAAAGCCATCTGAAGGAGGTCGAGACAGCCATCCGCNTCCTGATCGATAGAGATGAAAGCCTCCGGCGCAAGATCGCGATCCTGGTCTCGATCCCGGGTATTGCCGAACGCTCGGCCTCCGCCCTCCTGATCGACATGCCCGAACTTGGTACGCTGGCTGCGCAGGAGGNTGCTGCCCTGTCGGGCACAGCGCCTCTNACGCGTCAGTCAGGCAAGTGGGCGGGAAAGGCCTTCGTCTCCGGCGGCCGGGTTAATGTCCGGAAGGCCCTCTATATGCCTGCGCTCGTTGCAGCCCGCTTCAACCCCGATCTGAAGGAAAAGTACATATGTCTAACTAGCCGGGGAAAACCACCCAAAGTCGCGCTGACCGCAGTTATGCGAAAACTGATCATCCTGGCAAACGCACTGATCCGAGACGACCGAGACTGGTCGCCAGAACGGGCTTGATCAAGACGGATACTCCAGTGATACTGCGTACCTCTGCCATAGGCCGCTCGCACCGCCGCGCGCAGCATCAGAATCTGGACCCAGATCAGGGGCCAGATGACGGCGAGGTGCGGCGGGAAGCCGGGCGGGGGATGCAGGAGTGACATTGCCTGCGATCATACATCCGGACACGGAAGTGTCGGATGGATTTATTTTTGAGGCAATGAGGGCGGCAGGTTTGCTTGGCTTGGGCGGTGGATAGAGCCAGGAGTCCGCAGGTCCGCGTCTACTCTGCTGCGGGGCCGACGAGTTCGAGGGCTTGTTCCATGAGGGCGTAGCTGGCGGTGCAGAGGACCTGGCCGCCGAGGCTGGCGGGGGCGCCGGTCCAGTCGGTGGCGTGGCCGCCGGCGCCGGTAACGACCGGAATGAGGGCGGCGACGTCCCATGACTTGAGGCCCGTTTCAGCGACCACGTGCACAGTGCCGCCAGCAAGGCGCGCATAGGCATAGGCGTCGAGGCCATAACGGGCGAGGCGCGCGGCTTTGCGCAGGTCGCCCCAGGCCGACAATTCCGTCTCGGTCAGGATAAACGGGTCTGTCGTGCAGATCACGGCTTCGCTGAGCGAGGGGATGTCTGAGACCCGCAAGGGGCTGGTTCCACCCGGGGTCTGAAGGGCGGCGCCGCCGGGCCAGCCGACATAACGCTCGCCCAGCACGGGCTGGTTGATGACGCCGATCAGGGGGAAGCCGAGCGGGTCGACCAGAGAGATCAGCGTCGTCCAGACCGGCAGGCCGGCAACAAAGGCGCGCGTACCGTCGACCGGGTCAAGTACCCAGCGCCAGCCGGAAGAGGAGGGGGTCTCGCCGAACTCTTCCCCGGTAATGCCCTGATGCGGGCGCTCTTTGGTAAGGATGTCGCGCATGGCCTGTTCGGCGGCGCGGTCTGCCTCGGTCACCGGGTCATAGCTGTCCCCGGCGGCGGCCTTGTTGTCGATCGTATTCAGCGCACGAAAATGCGGCCGGATCGCTGACCAGGCCGCATCGGCTAGACGGTTCGCCAGAGCGAGATCGTCATCAAGATTAAAGTCCGCTGGCATGCCGGAACCTAGGCCTCAAGCAGGCCAGCGGGTCAAGAACTGAAAGGTTAAGACGCCCAGCTAGGCGGCGCCGTGGCCTGCCGTGTCGCCTTCCAGGGCCTTGGCCAGTTCCAGCAGGCGGCGGCGCGGGCGCTCATCGAGCCGGTAATAGGCGCGGACCAGTTCCAGCGTTTCCTTCTGGCTGAGGATGTCGCTTTCGAGACGCTCTGCGTCATTGGCTGCATCCGGGGCACCGGCGGCGGGCATGCCATCGAAGAAATACTGGACCGACACGTTCATGGCCTTGGCCAGTTCGTAAAGACGCGAAGCTGTGATGCGGTTGGCGCCGCACTCATACTTCTGGATCTGCTGGAAGCGAACGCCGACCTGAGTCGCGAGGTCTTGCTGGGTCATGCCCAGCAGGCGGCGGCGGCGGCGCAGGCGTTTGCCAACGTGCAGGTCTGTATCGTCAGCCATGTCATATTACTCCGGCATATCGGTTGGGACAGATGTGGTCCCAATTCAGGATTCACGAGTAACGCCTACGCAAACGGCGTGCCGGAAGGCATGACTGCCCAATTCTCGGGCAGTATTGTGAAAATTCATCCCTGCGTCAGCCTGTCTCTTGCTCGATTGTGCATCGCAGCATAAATCTGGTCTTGCACTTCGGTGCAGACGCCTCTGGCGTTTCCTCCCTTTGACTTCACGGCCGCGCTTAACAGCGCGGCCCTTTTTTTGCGCGAAGCGTCAGACATCTGAATTCATTGGTATTTTTGATCTGGTTGAGGTGCTGCAGAGTCCGGTTACGGGGATGCCAAACCGGTCTTCCAGGCGGAGCGGGTTAGCGTTAACCATGATGGGCACAGTCAGGCAGGGCATGCGTGGAATTCGCGCAGAGCTGCTATGCTGGAGTGCATGGGCATAATTTCGCGAAATGCCCCTGTGTAAGAAATATTACACCTTTGGAAGGACCAGGCCGCAATCCAGCAGGCTGGCGATGACATTTTCGATCACATCCATCAGCTCGTCGAACCGGTCCAGCCGTTCGACCGCCTGTTCGTCCATGTAGAGGCCCCGGTTGATCTCGATCTGGAGGGCATGGATGCCGCGCTGGGGGCGGCCATAGCGCCGGGTCGTGTAGCCCCCCGCATAGGGCGTGTTGCGGGTAACGCTGAAGCCCAGCTCGCGGAAGGCGCGCTCGGCCCTTGAGGTCAGGCGCGGGTCACAGGATGCACCGAACCGGTCGCCCAGTACGATATCGGCCAGCGCCCGGCGGCCCGGCTGGACGGATGGCATGGAATGGCAATCGATCAGCACCGCCCGGCCATGGGTCTCCCGCAAGGCGCCTAGTTCGGCCGCAATCTGCTCATGGTAGGCGTCGTGGATATGGGAAAGGCGCGCTTCGCCTTCCTCGCGGGTCAGGCGCCGATGGTAAATTTCTACCCCCCGCGAGGCCACACGGGGCAGGCAGCCAAGGCCGGCCTCGACGCGCGCGGTGGGCATGCCGCAGGTGCGTGGCGGGCCATCTTCGAACATGGACGGGTCCAGTTCGCGCGGGTCGCGGTTGAGATCGGCGACCGAGCGGCCATAGTGCGCGGCGATCAGGGTGGCTCCGGCCTCCGGGGCGTGGCTGAATAATTCCTCGATGAAGGCGTCCTCGGTGCGGCGCAGATCCATCAGCGGCACGCAGAGGGCGTCCAGCATGCTGGCGGGGTAGTGCGAGCCGGAATGGGGTGAGGCGAACAGGAAAGGGGCGCCGTCACCCTCTGGCCGGGTCAGCGTGTAGGGCGCCTCGGTCAGGTCATGATCCGCCGCAAGTGGCCGGTCAAACAGGGGCGAGGCCACAAGGGGCGGGGTCGGGCGCATCTGCCTATGGTTTGCCAGTTCGTGGCAAGGTCAAGCCCTGGCGCTGCGGCCCTGATAAAAAGGCGCTGAAAAAAGACGGTGAAAAGCCTGAGAAAAGATGGGCCAAGGCCCCGGATATTCACGGCTGATTTACCCGAAACACTGTTTATGCTTAGTCTTGACGGACGGAAAAAAGGGGGCCCCAGGTGACAAAGATCCTGCTGGCTGAAGATGACGACTCCATGCGCGCCTTCCTGGCTGCGGCGCTGCGCCGTGCCGGGCATGAAGTGCAGGACTATGCCGATGGCGAAACGGGGCTGGCCGCGCTGGAGCGCGAAGTCTTTGATCTGCTGCTGACCGACATCGTGATGCCTGGCCTCGACGGGATCGAGCTGGCGCGCCGCGGTGCAGAACTCGATCCGGCCATGAAAATCGTCTTCATCACCGGTTTTGCGGCCGTGGCCCTGTCTTCGGGCTCGCCGACACCGGCCGGGGCCAAGGTGTTGTCCAAGCCCTTCCACCTGCGTGAAATCGTTGAAGAAGTCGACAAGGTGATGGCCGCCTGAGGCGCCTTGCCGGGGCGGTGCAGCCTGCGCCGCTGAAGACGCTTGACGCAGCCGCGCCGATTGTCCATTACCCACCCTTCCTGACGGGGCAAACCAGCCCCAGCGGGCGGTTAGCTCAGTGGTAGAGCACTACGTTGACATCGTAGGGGTCACAAGTTCGAACCTTGTACCGCCCACCATTTTTCCTCAATAAAAACAGCAACTTGCAAGTTTGACCCCTACTATTTTGGGGCCGATTTGTATGAAACCCAGCACTTGCCCAGCACCTTTAATCGGTTGTGGTCGGGAATAGTCGGTTTCTGTGGGTCAGAGGCGCGGGACCCGTACTGCGGGAAATACCGGAAAAACTGTAGGAAGAATAAGATAACATCTTCTGGGAACACTCACATTGATGGTGTTAGTGTTTTGAACGATGTTAGCCAACAATCCCTCTGAAGAGCCTTCCATGCAGCTCGCAGCATAGGGATCCGTGACGTCGCCGTCAGGGCGCCTGCCGCCACACCGCGGAGGAGGCCACGCGCCGCGTGGATCGCCAGCGGGGCCCTATGGTTCGCCGGCCTCAGGCGACTCACTCACCCTCGTTTCGCCGCCGTTAGCACTTGACCGGCCGGGACGCGGCAAGGTGCCGGGATGGACCGGACCGGCGGAGTGCTGATGGGTTCCGTCCGATCCCACGGAGCAGCGGGGCCCGACGGCGAGGTCGTTGGGGTGCTCAGGCGGTCGAGTTGGCCCTTCGGAGGCAGAGCAGACCGCGGAGCGCCTCCTGCGCGAGGGCCTGACCAACGCCGAGGTGCTGGAGGTTATCCGCGAGGCGCACGGCGAGGATGCGTCGTCGATGGACAGCGTTGCGGGGCACAGTTCACGCCTGCGGAAGGTCGAGCTGGCCGTGATGACTGAGCGCGAGGCTAGGCTGGACGGGCTCTGAACGAGCGTTCCCGCTACGTTCCGATTCTTACGAGACTCCGGCCTGCCCCTCTGGTATGATTATGGGAAGCCCGATTCGGAGGAACTAATGTCTACTTGCAACTGGCTGGGCGTCGAAGCCGTGATGCTCCCCGTCGGGCAGCCACTGACACCGCGGCAGCGTCACCTGCTCGATGGCCGCGGGAACTACGTCATGGCCCGCGTCGATGGCGCCGGCCTGAACTACGCGCTCTACACCGGCATCGCGGAGGACCTCGCGGAACGCCTCCTCGGAGATGACCACGAGAAGTGGCCGCGCGCCCAGGAGTACGGCGTGACGCACGTTCACGTCGTGCGGATTGACGACGGTGCGCAGAGCAGGGACCTCGAGACGGTGCTCAGGTACCACTTCGCGCCCCCGCTGCAGGACCAGCCGCGCCCCCTCCACGCGACGGCCTTCCACGCGGCGAACCGCATCGGGATGCGCGACGTCGCAATCAGGGCACTGGCCGCGCACGCGGCCGCCGAGGCCACGCGCCGGGTCGGTCGGCCACGGCCCTATGTCAACGCACTCGCTGGAGTGCGTTGACGTATTGCGTTCTGACGGGCGATTGCGCGATGCCTGCTGAAGCCGAACTACGCAGGTTTGGTGGCAAACCTCTCAGGGCTTTTTGAGTACCCTGCCATGATCGGTGTTCGCTCAACAAGCGACTCGCCGTGCCCGGAGTAGTATGCTTTTTTACTTTGAATTGATTCCCTGAAGCAGCTCGACTGCCAGTGCTCGGAAACAAAGGACTTCGATGGGGGCGGGTATTATCATAGTCGTTGGTTCCCAGGTTCAGCGCTTCGTCGACGCGCTCCTTAGCCAATTGTCGACAACTCAAGCAATCGAGTCTTTGAAGTCATGCAAAGCATAGAGTTGCCACACGCTTTAATTGAGGCGGTGCGGAGCGGTCGAGTTGTTTTGTTTCTCGGTGCGGGGGCTTCTCTTGAAGCAAAAGACTCCACGGGAAGAAGAGCGCCCTCCAGTGACGATTTATGCCAAGAGATCGCGGAAAAATTTCTTGGCAAGAAGATGCCAAAGTTCGATCTGCAAACAGTTTCTGAGATGGCATCACGAACCGCCACCAGCGCTGTCATTTTCGAGTACATTCGAGACCGATTGCGGAAGCTCAGCCCTTCCAACGCCCACAACAAGATTCCAATGTTCCGTTGGCATACAATCGCTACAACAAACTACGACACACTTATTGAGGATGCATTTGGAAAGTCCGGAAAATCGTTCCAAGAGCTAGTCCGCTTCACTAAGGACGCTGAGCCGATTGAGACGCGCATGATGTCGGCGACCAACCCGCTACAGCTGCTAAAGCTGCACGGCTGTATAGAGTCCGTTCACGATGCTGATATTCCATTGGTCTTGGATGCGCCGCACTACGAGCGATACCTGCTGAACCGCACAAAACTATTCTCGCGCTTAGAGAACATTGCAGATGAGTTGCCGTTCCTCTTTATAGGATACAGTCTTTCTGATCCTCACATTGCCAACTTGATCCATCGTTTAGATAGGACAGGAAAGCGGCCCGAGTACTTTGTGGTCTCGCCCGGCATTGAGCCGGAACTCAAGCAACTGTGGACTACTCGCAGGATTACAACGATCGATGCGAAGTTCGGCCAGTTTATGGACGCCCTTGATCGAGACATACCACAAATTTGGAGACAATTAAATCCGGGGTCCTTTTCGCCGGACATGCCAATAAGAAGACACTTCAGGGTGACGGCAGATCCAAGCGACCAGTTGGCTGCCTGCTTGGCATCTGACGTGCTTCACATTCATGGAGGTCTGCCGACAAGAGAACAGAACGCGAAGCGATTTTACAAAGGCTATGACACTGGATTTGGAGCAATCGTCGCAAACCTAGACGTTCCGCGAAAGGTCGCAGACGACCTTATCTATGCGGCAGCAGAAGAAGCGGCGAAGAGCTCGCGACAGTCGCTGCTGCTTCTGGCCGGTCCGGGTGGCTCTGGCAAAACAATAGTATTGAAAAGAGTAATTTGGGAGCTTGCGGTTTCCCTCGACATGCTTTGCCTGTGGCAGGAAGCATCAGGCGCGATTAGACCCGAAGCAATTCGCGAGCTGTTTGATTTGACAGGTAAGCCGATAATTCTTGCCGTGGACAATGTCGCTGGTCGCTTGAAAGAGATCAGCCAACTTTTTTCCCTGATGTTTGCTCAAAAAATTCCCTTGGTAGTCATTGGTGCTGAACGCGCTGCGACCTGGAACACCACTAGTGAGAACTTTGAAGAAAAGTGGCCAGTTCAATGGTTTCGACTGGAAAAGTTGCTTTCAAACGAAGTGGTGGGACTCGTCACAAAACTTCGAGAGCATGGTTCGCTAGGCCATCTGGCAGGTTTGACAGAAGAAGAACAGCTAGAAGCCTTTCAGAAAGCAGACCGCCACCTGCTGGTGGCGTTGCACGAACTAACTTTGGGCGAGCCATTCGAAAAGATCATTCTTGATGAGTTCAATTCGATTGCTCCGAGCAAGGCGCAAATGCTCTATCTCGATGTTTGCACGCTCAATCAGTTCTCAGTTCCGGTGCGCGCAGGAATCATAAAGCGTACGTCGGCGATTCCCTATTCTCAGTATGAACGAGAGTTCTTTGATCCACTCGAAGGAGTCGTTTTGACTTCTCGGAATCAATACTCCGACGATTATCAGTATGCGGCCAGGCACTCAAAGGTGGCCCAACTGGTTTTCAAACAAGTCCTGGCTGACGACTCGGCAAGAGTTCAGCAGCTAGAACGATTCTTGGAATCTTTGGACAGCGGATACTCGACGGATCGAGAGGCGCTCTTTCAGCTAGTTCGAGCACGGAATTTCCTAGAACTCGTCAAGGATGTTAGTTGGGGGCGGCACTTCTATGAAGTTGCCAGTCGACGGTTGTCGGACGAGGGGTTTGTCTGGCAGCACTGGGCAATATTTGAAATGAGGCATGAAAACGGGGATCTCGCGTTGGCCGAGGAGTACTCAAACCATGCAGTAGCATTGGATTCAAAGAGTAAGTCATTTGTGCACACGCAGGCAGAGATAGCGTTGCAACGCGCGCGGCTGGCTACAAATCCCGCGCAGAAAACTTTGTACCGACAGCAATCGTATTCCCGCTTGGCGAAAATAACTGATACCCGGAACAGCCTTGCTGACTACACGCGATGCAAACTGAAGCTGGATGAGCTTCGTGAATGTTCCCAAAATCTGAAGGCCAATGATGCATCTGCAGAAGCGGCGTTGCTGGACGCAGTCAAGGACGCACAAGTCGCGATCGACAAAGCGATCGAAAAATTCCCTCAAGACCCGGAGATTGCGCGTTTAGAGGCGGAATTGCTGACGCTGCTTAACGATACTGAAAGAGCGATTTCGGCTCTTGAACGTGCCTGGCAGCTCGGAGCTCGTGGCTCTGGAATAGCCATTCAGCTATCGCGAATATATGAGACTATGGGGAACTCAGCTAAAGCCAAAAGCATTGTCGAGGAAGCGCTCGCGAAGGACTCTGCAGACCGAGCTGCAAATCTTCGTATGACAAAGCTGCTGGTATCTGGAGGTGATGATCCGCTACGTGCGCTTGTATTCGCCTCTAGGTCGTACACCGCAGTCGACCGAAACTATGATGCCAGGTTTCTGCATGCCCAGCTGGTCTTTTGGCAACGAGATGGTGAAGTGGCGAAGAAGCTGTTCTCTGAAGTTAATGATTTGGCTCCTCCAGGATATCTTGATCGGACCCAAGTCAATCAGACCAAAGTTTCACATCACATTGGCCTTATAGACGGGCGGGTTATCAAGCGGGAGCAAACGTTCTTGTTCTTTCAAACCATTCTGTACCCAGACGATATATTTGTTCACATATCCGACTGTCCCGATACTGATTGGGAGAAGCTTAAGGTCGGCACTCCAATAAAATGCCGGATTGGGTTCAACCGCCGTGGACCTGTCGGCTACGATGTTTCCATTCGCTGAGCTAAGCCTGTTGAGATTCCAAACCTCCGCTGATGACACTGGCCGGACCGTCTGGTATTCCGGCCCGGCGGACGGTCGGAACATGGCCTGACGATGGCCCGGAGCGGTCACGTCCGGTCGCGCGAGGACCGCAACGCGCTGATTAAATTGGTAAGATCCCGTAGCTCAGCAGGATAGAGCGACAGATTCCTAATCTCAGAAAAGTGATTGCTGGCGGTCATCTCTGCGGATTGCCTTTTTCCGGGATGGGGCTGTTTTGATGACACAGGATGGCTGCTCTTGCAGGGCCGGAGCAGGAGCAGGCGTGCGCGAACGAGGCGGTGCTCTCAATCTAGGCGAAGCGGGCGGTGGCGAAATCTGGCGCGCCAACAAAGTACTCGACGCTTTGCGAGTTTCGATGAAAGCGAGGAGGTCGGCGTAGCGATACCGCACCGCCTTGCCGAGCTTGAAGAAGGCGAGACCCGGCTGCGATCCATCTTCTCGCCACGCAGCAAGCGTGCAGGGCTGCAGGCCAAGCAAAGCAGCAGCATCCTGCGTGCTGAGCATCTGGTTGGGATCGTTCAAAGGCGTGGTCATGAGCATCACAGCGAATAAGTTTTCACCAGTAAGTATGCACGTGTCGCAGATAGGCGGAATCAAAATCCCCAAGTGCGCGCAAATGCTGAAGGTCGTAGGCGACCTGTTTTCGCTTAATTCCTCTCGGATCCGATCGTCTGTATGCGTTGAGGTTGGACGACCCGACTCCATGATTTACGCGTGCGCAGCAATCGACTACGAAGATCAGGAGACAAAACCGACGATATCTAAGGCCTATCTGATGGCGAATGAGAGGAAGGGTACGCGAAGCGATTAGCATAGCGAACGCGATCACGAGGAACGCTGCGAACGTTCAACCGCGTATTTCAAACCTATTCTGGCTAACAAGGCCTCTGGAGAAAAAGCAATGGAGCCGGTAACGTGGTTACCTCGGTGGATCGCGGAAACACTTTTCTGGATCTACTACAATCAGACACTAATCGCCGGACTCACTGCTTTGGCGGTCGGGGTCATCACCGTCGGCACCCTTCGCCAGCAGATTGCTGAATCCAAGCAAATCGAGAGCGAGCGAAACACGAAATTGCATCGGGCGAACATTGCAGGCCTTCCTATCACATTCGTCGAAATAATGGACTATGCCGAGTTGTGCTGGACCGCTCGAATCGCAATCATATCTCAGTGGGCGACCTTCCAAGCTTGGGATCAGCAAACTGAGTTTTCGATCCAGTTCCAAGAACCTCCATTTCCCCACGAAGCATTTGCCTCAGTGAAAACGGCTATTGAGACGGCTGACGCTGATGACGCAGAAAAGTTGTCCGACCTCTTGGCCTTCGGCCAAGTTCACCATTCGAGGTCGCGATCGTTGATACGACAATTTTCGTTGCAGACGATTGATCGAACATATTGCACGACTAAGGACGAAGTTCAGCGATCCGCTCGGGACTCGCTTGAGCTTTGGTTCCGAGCCTCACGCGGCTTGAAATACGCGCGGCGGCATTCCGATCACGTGGAAGACTTGCCTGGGGTCGATGCGACGAATGAGTTCTTTTTCTCTATGCCATTGGCGATGAGGGAGGAAATGCGTACGTACTTGGAGCAAAATTGGGATCAGCACTGGCACCTTCGCTCGCCGTCGGCCTTATAGAGCCTGATAGCGCTGCACTCGGTGTCTGAATCTCAAGCCAAATTACAGATCGATATGTTCTGCAGCGGGCGCTCGAGGCTATTTCGGACTCTGGCTATCGTTCAAAGCCTCCAGTGACCGCCATGTCGGCACATATGCAGTCATCAAGGCCTTGAACAATCGCCCATGGTTTGGAACGCGAAGGTGAAGAAGTTCGTGAACAACGACGAAGTCCTGAAAGCTCTCCGGCTGATAAGCTAAATCGGAGGCAAATGTGATCGTTCCAGAGCTTGAGCACGAACCCCATTTGCGCGACATGTGCTGAACACGGATCATTCGGGGATTCACGCGTAGCTTTAATGCCCAGCGCGCAACGCGCTGCTTCAAGGAATCTTGCTCGGATAAGTAATTTGCCATGACCGAAGCGCTAATCCAGCACGTTTGCCATTATCAAATCGACGACGTTGGTACGGGCATCTTTCGGAAGGTTTATCAGCGGCCGATAGAGTAAGGCGCGCAATTGTCGCTGCTCGTCGGGGTTCACCTTGGCGTTGGGAAATCGCGCCAGTAACTTTTCTATCTCCATGGAAAGGCTTAGAGGATCAATCCCTCCGCTCTTTAAGGCAGCATCGTCTCGAAGAGCCCAGAAGGCAGCGAAGGCCTTCGCGGTTAGTCCTGTTTCTTTGGCCGCTTTTGCTGCAGCGTCTTTTTCCAAAGCAATAGCGGCCAGGAGGTCCATCGCGGCCAGCCCCGTTGTATTTCGCGTCTGAAGATCTTTCAGGATCCGTTCGGCTCGGTCTTTCAGCGGCTGAAGCACGGGGGCGACATCGGTGTTGTCGTCGATCTCCTTCTGCAATCCGCGCACGAGGTTAAAAACCTTGCCTTCGTCGGAACCCTTATCCGAGCGCATCGCCTCAAGCGTTTTGACATCGAAGGTCACGCTCTTGGTGAGGTTGCCTAACCCATCTTGCTTCGCGTTCTGTTCAACAAGTTGACGCGTCTTGTAAGCAAGGTCCGCGACATACCCGACCCTCTCGGCATAGGCGTTGCGGACGGTGGCATATAGCTGCGCCATCCGCTTGAAAGTTCCTATGTGATCGACCAGCTCCTTCGCTGGCGAGAGAATTTCCCAGAGGTTCTCGATGTCTTTGTAAGCCTCAAAGAACGCCTTTCGCGCTTCCGGCTCAAGGAACCTGCCATATACAAGCCGTTCCAAGCGTTCGTCGGCATCGCCGCCTTCACCTGCATCCAGGTATTCGACGGAAGCCTTCGCGATCTTTTCCAGAAAGTCTTTCATGAGGAGATCGAGATCCTCGATCACGCCATCAACATCTGAAGAGTCAAATTGCAGCGCCTTCTTGAGTTCGCGTAGGACGCCGACGAAATCGATGACCAGACCGATCTTCTTCTGTATGCCCTCCTTATCGACATACGGTCGGTTCACACGGGCCACCGCTTGAAGCAGAACGTGATCTCGCATCGGCTTATCGAGATAGAGGCAGTAGAGAAGGGGTGCGTCATAGCCAGTGAGCAGCTTGTCGGTAACGATCAGGATTTTCGGGTCCTTGTCGGCCTTCTTGAACAGCAGGCGGACATCTTCCTCGCGTTCATCACTGAGTTGCAGCTCGGCGACCAGCGGCCTATCCACCACGTCGGCGGCGTTCTCTGTGTAAACGGCCTCGGTCCATTCCGACGGCAGCAGTTTGTCAAAGGCCTGCTTGTACTTCGCGCAAGCCTCGCGATCGACTGCGACCACAAAAGCCTTGTAGCCGAGCGGTAGCACGTTTTTTCTGAAGTGCTCGGCGACAAAGGTGGCTACCTTTGTAACGCGATCATCCGCTTTTAAGAAGGCGCGCAGACCTACGGCCCGATCGAGAACCTTGTTCAACTCCTCGATGTCGGTCACGCCCTCGGCGGCGGCGAGCTCAAAGAACTCCTTGTCCAGCCGGTCAACCGGCACCGTCATCTCGCTTGGCGCAAGGACGTGCTTGATCGGCAGCGTGGTTTCGTCGGCGATCGATTCCTTGATCGAATATTTGTCGAGATAACCGGTTTCGTCCTCGGCGCCGAAAATCTTGAACGTGCCTGTGCCCTGTTCGGTGTTGGCAATGGGCGTGCCGGTAAAGCCGATGATCGTGGCGTTTGGCACCGACGCCATGAGATAGGATCCGAGGTCCTTTGCGACTGACCGGTGAGCTTCGTCGATGAACACGTAGATGTTGTCGCGAACGGACGAATCCTTTCGGATCGCCTCGAACTTGTGAATCATCGCAATGATCAGGCCGCGAAAGTCCGCATCCAGCAGCTGCTGAAGCTCTGCTTTCGTGTTCGCCCGCTTGATGGCGATATCCTGGTTCTGCATTTCGCCGAGCACGCGCTCGACCCAGCCCTTCAATTGCCCTTCAAGCTCGGTGCGATCAACGACGAGGATCACCGTTCCGTTCTGGAAGCGGTCCTTCTGTTCAAGGATGAGCTTGGCGGCCGTAAGCAACGTGAAAGTCTTGCCGGACCCTTGCGTGTGCCAGACGAGGCCGCGGGTCTTGGTGGGATCGGCGCAGCGGGCGACAATCGTATCGATGGCGCGGCGCTGGTGCTGCCGGAGGATCGATTTCCGCGTCTCGCTGTCCTGAACGTAGAACAGAATCCAGTGCTGAAGGGTGCGCAGGAAATCCGTTCGCTCGAAGAACGCCTGGACGGCGAAGCGATACGCTTCGTCGGGCGTCTGCTTCCAGCGCGCCATGTCGCGGCGGGTGGCGTTCCAGGTGACGCCATACCAATAATCGAGCAGGTGCGTAACGTTGAAGATCTGCGGCGCCCCTATCAGTTCCGGCGTCTCGATCTCATAGCGGCGCAGCTGCTTGATGCCGCGCTCGATGGCGTCGCCGTCCTTCGGGTTTTTGTGTTCAACGATGCAGACCGGCACGCCATTGATGAGAAACATTACGTCCGCCCTGTTGCCCTTGCGGGCAGGCGGCTTCAACGTCCATTCCCACGAAACGTGAAACTCGTTCGTATCGGGATGTTCGAAATCGATCAGCTTAACCCGGCGATGGCGCTTTTCGCCTTCGTCGTACCAGCCGCGTTCGCCGCGCAGCCACATTAGCATTTCGCGGTTTCCATCGACCGTGGCTGGGACTGCGTCCAGCGTTTCGATGATCGAGCGCAGCGCGTCCGCCGAAAGCCAAGCGTTGAACTCCGAGAGTTTCGCTTCGAGCTCATCGCGTAGGAGCATACCTGCCTCTCCGCCGCGCTTCTGCTTGGCGACTGCAGGCGTGAGCGGCGTCCAGCCGATTTCGACGGCATGCTTCACCATCGGAAACTGAACGGTGCCGGCCTCGCTGATCTTGAGGTCGCTCACGCGGCAACCCCGTCAAGAGAAGCTTGGTCGAGCGCTGAAAGGTCGAGATCGGCCACGCGAAATTCGCCGGTCATCAGCTTATGCAGCAGGGCTTTGAACAGGTCTTCAAGGAGCGCGCGCTTGCGCTTGTGCAGATCGATCCTGCGATCGAGCGCATTGAGGATCTCAACGATTTCATTCGCTTCGTCCGGATCGGACGGGCAGGGGACTCTGAATGTCTCGATGTCGTCGAGGTTCAGCGTCATTGTGCCGTGCGCCGAGGGCACAATCCGAGAAAGCAGGCGGTCCTTGGCGCAGTAGATCGCTGAGCGAATGTAAGTGCCTGAGAACTCCCCGCGAGAGACAAGGGCCTTCAAATCCTGATTGAATGCCATTGGGCGTGAAATCACCGCTACCGGCAGATCCTTGGCCAGGCCCATGCCACGAACCAGGATAAGCACTGCGTCCGCAGGCGCGATGCGACTTCCCGCTTCTGCCCCCTCTCTGCTCACATGATCGATGGTGTCATGCAGGGTCGGGACTTTCAGGTCTTTACCCGAGGCCCAGGGGATTTCACCGATCCAGTAGTCGGCGACGGACTTTCGCGGCGTTCCACCGCTCTGAATTTCACAAAGATCAACAATTGACCGAGCTTGCCAGTTCTCCGGCATCGTGCCGATGTCGGTTTCCTTCTGTGCCCCCCCGCGTAGCCCTCGCGCGAATAATTCTCGCATCGCCGCGCCTTTGAGCTTCCGAGATGCACGCTCGCAATGGGCTTCCAGAACCGATGCCCGCTGAATTGCTTCAAGGGCATCCGCGATTGCGATCTGATCTTTCGGGTCAATCGCCGGGATGGGCAAATCAAGCAATACGTTTTCAGGCACACGTTTGCGGCCGGTTGATCCTTCCATCCGTTCCGTAACGTAGTGACGGACATCAGGGTGAAGCAAATAGAAGAAGAGAAGCCGCGGGTCGTGTTGATCGGAGCGCGGATGAAGAGGGATTACTTCTGTCGTTGCGTATCCGAACGGCGCGGCCAGTTCTTGCACGAGGGCCTGTTTCCCGTTTTCGAACGACGGCGTAATCTTTCCAACGAGTATGTCTCCGTGCTCGAAGTAAGTGCCGCTCGCAATTTCATCAGGTGCCTTCATTGTGAAGGCAGGCAAATAGCTGCCATCCTGCGGAATGGCTTCCATTGCTGCGAACGGAATTGTCGGATATGTTGCGCGGTCAAGTCCACGCTGCTTCTTCGTAACTTCGTAGCCGTCGCCGACGCGAGACCAATGCCGGTCCCCGCCAAGTTGCGTATCAAGCAGGCTCATCGATCACCCCCGCAAGCAGCTTGGAGATTGTTACCGAAAGGCGATGCGTCTCCTTGTCGAGTTCGCTCAGTTCACGGACAAGCGCATTGACTGATTCGACCTCTGTAGAGCTGGACTGCCCAACCCATCGGCTCGGGCTTAGATTGTAGTCGGCCTCTTCGGCCTGTTGACGTGTGATGACCGCAATCTCCGCCTCGACAGGCTCGCCTTTGAGATATGCGGCTGCGAGCGCACGGATTGCGTCCTCAGGGATGTAGTTTTTTGGCTTGCCTTTCTTCAGTCGCTTGCTGGCGTTCAGCAGGACAATCTTGTCCTTGCGCGTCGCAGGCTTGCGCTTGTTCAGCACCACGATCACGCCGGCGGCGTTGGTGTTGTAGAAGAGGTTGTCCGGCAGCAGGATCACGCCGTCGATCAGGTCGTGATCAACGAACCATTTGCGGATGTTGCGCTCCTTATCCTCGTTCTTCGAGCCAGAACCGCGCGAGACAGCGCCGGTGTCGAGCACCACTGCCGCTCGGCCATTGTCGCCGAGGCAGGCAAGCGTGTGCTGAAGCCAGGCCCAATCGCCCTTGCCGGTGGTGACGCCGCCGGTGGTGCGGAAGCGATCGAACGGATCGTTGGCGAAGACATCCGGCGCAAAGGGCTGGTTCCACATCGGATTGGCGACGACGATATCGTGGCCGCGCACCTTGCCCTCGTTGGTGCGAAACTTCGGATTGATCATCGTGTCGCCGCGGGCGATCTCAATCTCCATATCGTGGATGATGCCGTTCATCTGCGCGACGGCGTAGCTTTCGGCCTGAAGCTCCTGACCAGTGAGTTTCAGCGGCACCTTAGCGGTCGGATCTAGCTCCCGTGCCACGAGTTGCAGCTTCACCAGAAGGCCCGCCGATCCGCAGGCATAGTCATGGCAATCCTCGCCGGGGCGGGGCCGCATGATATGTGCCATCAGGAAGCCGACTTCAGTCGGGGTGAAGAACTCGCCTGCGCTCTGGCCTGAGCCTTCGGCGAACTTCCGCAGCAAATATTCATAAGCGCGGCCGAGGAAGTCAGGCTGCACATCGGATAAGCCCAGCCGATAGCGCGGATCGGAAAACGTCTCGACCACGAGGCGCAGCTTTGCCGGGTTGATATCGCGCTCGCCGTTCCGCTCGGCGGCAAAGTCCACAACATCGATGACGCCGGAAAGCATAGGGTTCTGCTTGACGACCGCGCGCACCGCCTTGGTCAGGTGCTCGCCAATATCCCTGGGCTTGGTGCTCTGGCCCTTGTCGTCCAGTGGCCACTCCATGGCTTCGCGCCCGCTGATTGCGCCCCATCGCGCTTCCGGCGGTATATAGAAACGCAGAAGCGAGTGATCGCCCTCGGCGATCTCAAGCGCCGTATCGCGGTCGCCGTAATCTTCCGCAAGGCGCGCGATCTCGTCGTCGAACACATCGGATAGCCGCTTCAAGAACAGCAGCGGCAGCAGGTAGTCCTTGAACTTCGCCGCATCCTTCTCGCCACGAATCGAGCAGGCCGCGTCCCAGAGCATTTGCTCCATGGGCTTGGTGGAGGGCGCCGCTGATGTTGCTCCCCGGCGTCGACGGGTTACGCCCGCTGCGGATTCGGACGATTCGCCCGCGTCGTCGGCACTGTCTATTCCCGCCTCTTGTGCCAAGGCCATAATCACCTCGCGGGCTGCTTTCTGCGGCAGATTCGATCCGCCTTCCCAACGGTTCACTGTCGCAAAGGACACACCCAGCCGTTCGGCAAGCTGCTCCTGCGTGAAGTTCATCTTTGATCGAATTGCGCGAAGAGTCGCGGATACGGCTTGTGAATTTGTCATGTTTGAGATATTTGCTATATCGCAAAGCATGTCAAGAGCGAGTCGTGAGCCTCAATCTAGCACGTGGACAAAGCGGACCGAGCGAAACTTGACAGCGTACGCTGAAATGTTCCTATTTTAGGAGCGAACTGCTTGATCCTGATACGGGAACGTTTTATATGAAGCTGGTCGGCTTGGAGATTATAGAGGAGGCGCAGAAGTCTCACGCTGGCGCGGCCAAGCGCCTCTCGGCGTGGAAAGCCGAGGTTGCGTCGAAAACGACGGTCTGGAAGTCCTTCCAAGACATCCGAAATCGGTATCCAAAGACGGATAAAGTCGATGAGCGGTATGTTTTTGACATAGGCGGCAATCGGTACCGATTGATCGTAAAGGTCAATTTCGTAGCCGGCATTGTGGCAGTCCGATGGTTCGGCACGCATGCGGAATACAGCAAGATCAAAGTAGCGGAGGTTTAGACATGGCACGCATCACCCCGATCCGAACAGAAGCAGACCACAAGGCTGCCCTGGCGCGGATCGATGGGCTCATGGACGCCGCAGCCGGTACTCCCGAGGCTGATGAGCTTTCCGTTCTGGCTGACCTGGTTGAAGCCTACGAAGCGAAGCAGTTCCCGATCGAACTTCCGACGCCGGTCGAAGCGATTCGCTTCCGCATGGAACAGGCCGGGCTCGAACCGCGTGATCTCGAGCCTTACATCGGCAGTCGCGGAAAGGTGTCCGAGGTTCTATCCGGCAAGCAACCCCTGACTTTGGCGATGATCCGTGCACTTCATACGCACCTCGGTATTCCGGCTGAGGTTCTCGTTGCTGACTCGTCTTCTGGCGGGATCCTCGCAGATGCATCTTCTCTCGATTGGGCCCGGTTCCCGATCAACGAGATGTCGAAACGTCACTGGATTCGCTCGGTCGGCTCAGCGAAATCAAAGGCAGAGGATTTGATCGGCGAATTAATTGCGAGCGCCGGGGGAATGAAGGCCGTGCCTATGCCACTTTGCCGTCGCAACGACACGATGCGACAGAACGCAAAGACCGATACCTATGGCCTGTTGGCGTGGTGTTTGAAGGCGCTTGCCGCTTCTCGCGATCAGAAGCTGACAGGAAACTACAAGACCGATTCGATCACGCTTGAGGTCCTCACGAAGCTTTCAAAGCTGAGCGCATTCGAGGACGGACCAAGGCGCGCAAAAGACGCGCTGTCCGACCTTGGAGTCCACCTTGTTTGCTTGTCCCACTTGCCCAAGACTTATTTGGACGGTGCCGCCTTGCGAAGTGCCGAGGGCGGCGCACCGATCGTAGCGCTGACTTTGCGTTATGATCGGATTGATAACTTCTGGTTCTCGCTTCTTCACGAGCTCGCCCACGTTGGGCGCCACTTCAACGGCGCAGCTGAGGCATTCGTCGATGACTTCAGCCTTCGCGAAGCGCCGTCGCGGCATGAAGACCCTCGCGAAAATGAGGCGGACGAATGGGCGGAGGAGGCTTTGATCTCGAGGGAACTATGGGAAGCCGCCGACCTGACATCGAATGCAAGCTATTCCGCAATTATTGCATTCTCGCAGAGGGTAGGGGTTCATCCGGCAATTGTTGCAGGACGCGTGCGCCATCAATCCCGCAACTTCCGCGCATTTTCGCCACTTCTGGGAACTGGGGAGGTGCGCAAGCAGCTTGAGTTCATCACGTAAAAAAAGGGCGAGGCACAGCCTCGCCCAGAAGAAGATCCGGCAAGGTGATGACGCACCCTTGCAGGTGGCCAACCCGAACCGACCGTCTATTGACATCGCCATTAAGGCGCGGGGGCTCGGGAAAGCAAGTTCAATCTGCGTCAGATTGAAAGGATCACGCTATGAGCGGTCCATTGAAGCCGGGGACCAACGCGCCCCGTTCAGGTCAGTACGAGATTATTGGTCCCCGCGGGGGCGGAACCGGCAAGGAGCGAACTGTTGTTCGCAACGAGCCGCTCCCGCCGACTCCAAAGCCCGGAATGGGATATAGGCTCGTTGATCCCACGAAGAACGGCGCCGGTCGTAAGTGAAGTGGAGGCGTCGCAGTTCGCTGCGACGCCTTTCCTGCCCCTTGTGTATTTGCTTGGTTCACTCAGCATAAGGACTAAGCGTCAAGTCTGACGTCACGAGCACTCGGACCGGAGCACCCGGCCGCACCCGCAGGGTAGGGCGGATGGTGAGTTCGCGGTCGACGATGCGGCCGCCGGTGCGGGCGGCCTCCTGGGCGGCGGCGTCGCCGAGGCTGCGGGTGAACCCTTGGTCGTCGTCGCTTTCCGCTTCGTTGGCGACGATGCTGAGCACGGCCGAGAGCGCGATTGCGCCGCCGAGACGGCCGAGGTGATTGTCGGTTTTGTCCGAGATGCCGGCGGCGCCGCTGGGATCAGTTGCCGCCATACCGCCAAGGTCCAGCGACCAGCCGTTCGGCATGATGATCCGGTCCCAGCCGAGGAACACGCGCGTATCGCCGTAGAGCACTTCGCTCTCATACGTGCCGATGAGGCGCGCGCCCTGCGGGATCAGGAGATGATCGCCCGTGACGCTGTCATAGACCGGCGCCGTGACCTGCGCGATGACCTTGCCCGGCAGGTCAGAATTGACCGCGGTGACCAGCGCGGCGGGGATCACTGTGCCGGCCTGTAGCTCATAGGGTGAAGCGGGCGGGCGATAGGCGCCGGGGGCCTCGTCTTTGAGTGTGACCTGTTGGGTGAGGGGTTTGGCCGTTTGCGGGCGTTGCTCGAAGAAGAGCGGTGCCGGCGCCTCGGCGCGCTGAACGGCTGGCTCGGACCGGTAGGCGTCATGGTAGCCTGAGTCTTCGGGCATGTCTGACCAGCCACTGTCTTCCGGAAGATAGAGATCGTCGTCTTCGCCGAACCCTTCCGGCGGGCCGGCATCGCCCCAGAGCATGTCACGCGGTTCGTTCGGGTCGCGGGCTGGCAGCACCAGTGTTTTGGAATAGTCCGCCGGCATCGACGCGAGGCCTTCCGGCAGGTTGCTGGTGGCCACGGCGCGCGGTTCAGATGCGGCAGGCCCGGCATTGGCGGGCCGGTCCGAGAGACCGGTCAGCACGGCAAAGACCACGATGGTGCCGAACACACCAGCGCCGGTCATCAGCACACGGCGCGACAGGCGTTTCGGCGAGGGCGGGTGGGTGCGGATGTCGACGGGATTTGCGGGCTGGGGCGAGGGCGCTGCGTTTGTCATGGGCGGGCCGCCTCCTTCCGGTCGATGCGCACGGTGATGGGCTTCTTCTGGCCAAGGCGCAGCTCGGCCCGGTCAAACAGGCGGTCGACCACATAGGTCTGGCCCTCGGCGCGGTAGTTGACGAGTTCAAGTCCTTCCCCCGTCCGCACGAACAGGGGCGGCATGTCCGCGGCTGCGACGTTCGAGCTGAACGCAATCCAGGTCTTCTTGCCATCATCCCAGACGCTGACCGGCGTCCAGACCGGCGCCTTTCGCCAGGGCGGCGTGATGTCATAGCCATAGTTCAGGACCGGGGGAGGCGGCGGGGGTGGCGGGGGCGGCGCTTCCGGGACAGGAGGCTTCGGATAGGACCAGGCGACCTGCGCCGTGTAGGTATCGCCGGCGACCGAGACCGCCTCGATCAGGTAGGCCCGCCGGTCCGTTGCCAGTACGATATTGGTCTTGAGTTTTGCGGCAAGCGGCTTGACGATGATCAGTGTGCGGCTGGTCTCGCCTGTACCCGTTAGCGTCTGCGACACCATCCAGCGGGTGGTATCGCCGGCCGCAATGTCCAGCACCGTCTCGCCGGGCTCCAGCAGGATCGTCGAGATATAGGACGGCGCGGTCTGGAGCTCGTAGAGCGCGCCGGGCGCATACGCATAGACGAGCGTTGCGTCTTCATAGGCCGCATTTGCAGCGCCCTGGCGCGCGGCCTTGTTCACCTCGGCGAGCGATTGCGGCGGCGCGCTGACACGTTCTGGCTTCATCGAAGCAGGCTCCGGTGTCAGGGGTGCTTCAGATTGGGTGTCTGGCGCCTGTTCTGTTTGGAGCGCGGGTTCGATCTCTGTGATTGGCTCGGCTGTGGGGTCGGCCTGGAGCAGGATTTCTGCGACGGGGGCAGTTTCAATGAGGCCAGTTGGCCCTTGTGTTTGCGGCGTGGCGCAGGCGGCAAGACCCAGAAAGGACGTTGCAATGAGGCAGGCGCGGGTCATTGGTCACGGCTCCAGCTGAACTCGGTGATGAAGAGGCCGAGCGGGTTCTTCGAGATCTCGTCGGCGCTGCGGGGCGGGGCGTGGGTGACGGTGAACAGGCCCGTATAATTGGCCCGCTCGGTCCGGCTGAGACTGCTCGTCTCCTCGCTCCAGCTGACCTGCCAGGACTTGTCCGAACGCTGGACGATCGAGCGGACATGCACCGTGCGTCCGGCAAGGCCCGTGTTCGCGAACGGATCATCCTGGCGGGCAATCTCGCTGAGCTTTGCGGCCGCCTGCGGCGTCAGGAACTGATAGGCCGCAAGCCAGTTCTCACGCAGCACGATCTGGTCGGTCGGCAGCGCGCGGACGTTCCTCACAAACTCGCCAATAAAATACGCCGTCTGCGCCGAACCGGGTGTCCAGGCGCCGTCGGCGACACGCACCGACAGGACCTGGCCTTCCGGCGCGACTTCTACGACATGCACGAAGGTGCGCTTCTGGAGCGCCACAAAAGTCAGTGACGCCGCCAGCGCTGCCGACAGGCCGAACGCGGCGAACGCCATCAGCCGCCAGCTGCGCGCTGACAGCACGGCGGAACCCATCCGCGCATCCCATTCGGCCTGCGCGCGCCGGTACGGGGTCTCGGCCGGGGGCGGGGCATAGGACCTCGCCGGAGCCCTGAACGGAAAACTCATCGTCTGCCTCCTCGCCCGCGTGGGGGCTCAATCCTGCTATGATCAATCGGTGTGGCGGGGGCGCGCGCGGAGGGCGCTGCCGCGCTGCGCGTGGACGCGCGGCCGCCGCCGCTCATCACGAGCCG
>JGI25321J39296_1000709_pt1 | contig 24104 bp, 23 predicted proteins | sample AutmiccommuBRH23_FD_39296 | JGI IMG/M metagenome (IMG submission 39296)
AAACAGGGTACTATAAGCTACGACAGGTGACAGTATGCGCACGCGAATAATCTCGCTTTGCACATTCGGGTGTGAGACTTGAATCCCAGTAATCTCTGCACTGATCCCGCCGATTCTTAACGTCAACTGTTTTAGCAGTCCCCCTGCGATAGAACCTAGAATATCGTTTATCGGTGAGGAGACAATCCAATTGGCTCCTTCAGGGAAACGGATAAACTTTTTATCCTTAGATAACTCATAACGTCCCAATAGCTTTGAAAATGTAAAGAGCTTTGCACTATCAGTTCCCTAACCGATCCGCTGAATGATTGAAATAATTCAAAGAAGTTCTCGCTGGTATACCAATAGGGCGAGGTCTTCCCTCTGTAGGTTTCACCTCTGGCATATTCAATCGCCATCTGATGTAAATATCCTGCGCAGGCCATCAAGTCAGACCCTCGCACCGGCCCCTTCTCATTTTCCAGAACTCGAGTTATTTCTTTAATGTAGCCGGCAATTTTTCGGACTGAATCCAAATCATCCTTAATATCAACAATAAGCCGTTTATACTGAACCCGTTTCTTCTCTTCACTCGTCATATCCTCACCCCATCTCTCACAATACGTTCCTGCATAGATTCTTGAGCAAATTCGAACTGGATAAAATCTAGAGGAATAGGTTCTGCAATATCTTCGGCAATCCGATACGCCTTAAAATAATTTTCTTCCAGTAATCCTTTTACAGCTATGTCAATATCAGATTCCAATTCATACATATCTGTCGTTAGAGAGCCAAATAGATAAACCTCGATATTTGGGAATGAATCTCGTAGGGTCTTAGCAACTTTCTTCGCTTTCTCGCGGGCTACCTTATAGAAATCCAAGCGTCTTTGTTCCTCAGCCTTAATTTTGAGTTTATTTCCTGCGACGTATGAAGATATATCCATAGCCCTCATAGTCCTTGCCCCCATTATATCTATTTCCTATAAATACCATACCATAAGTATCGGAAACGAACAATAGGTTCCTTGTGGCATATACATGTGATGCCTCAAAGCCAATCGGTAAACAGAAAAAGAGGCATAGTAAGATTTAATCTGTGAGGATCCTCTAACTATGTCTTGGGGAATTAATATATTCAATTTATGCATATTGACTTTAAAGTGGCTCACTTTGTTTATTTACAAGAGAAGCACGATTATTTCTTACTTTAGGCATAAGCACCATAACAAAGACCACTAATCCAATCAAATCACTTATCCATCCAGGATATACCATAGCAAGCCCCATCACCATCATAATTGCCCGTTCCCAGTTTTTCAGGGCATTCCCAATAATCCATCCTTCTACAGATGAAGCCAGGGCAATAACTCCGATAATTGCTGTTATCATAGCCAGAATAATGCTAATAATTCCAGCCTGTAGGATTAATGCGGGCTGATAAACAAACATAAAAGGAAGGATAAAGCCTACGAAGGCCATCTTTGAGGCACTTAGCCCAATTTTTATCGGATTGGCATCAGCAATACTCGAAGCAGCATATGCTGCGACTGCAACCGGAGGGGTAATAGCTGATAAACATGAATAATAAACAATAAAGAGGTGGGTAGACATTGTAGGTAAGCCAAGCTTAATTAAGATGGGGGCTGCTAATACAGCTGTAATGATATAGGCTGAAGAGACTGGCATCCCCATACCAAGAATGATACATAAAATTGCAGTAGCTAAAAGGGTAAAAAAGATACTTCCTCCTGTCATACCAAAGATCAACGCTCCAAATTTAGTACCAAGTCCTGTAAGCATTACCCCGTCAATTAACATTCCGGCAGCAGCACAAGCCACAGTTACTGCAATCATACGCTGAACCGTCTCTTCAGATGCCTCAATCAGACGGCGCAGTCCAATTCGTCTTTCCGGAGTAAACCAGCTTAACAACACCACTAGACCCGAAGCCATTACGGCTACATAAGAGGGTGTAAAACCGCGAATGATTAAGTATACCAAAAAGACTAAGGGTATGATATAGATCCAGCCTTCTTTCAGGACTGTCCAGATATCCTGTACATCTTCATCAGCCATCCGCATCATGCCGTTCTTTTCAGCGCGAAAATGAATCTGGAGATAGATTCCCAAATAATAGAGCAGAGCAGGTAAGACAGCAGCGACAGCAATATCTCTGTAGGGTATTCCAGCAAATTCGGCCATTAAAAACGCCGCCGAGCCCATAATAGGTGGCAGGATACTACCACCCGTCGATGCAGCCGATTCTACTGCTCCGGCAAATATTGGATTAAACCCCACTTTTTTCATCATGGGGATATTTACTGATCCTGTTGTCACCACATCTGAAGTAGGACTTCCCGAAATCATGCCAAACAAACCGGCCGATATGATGGCTATTTTAGCGGGCCCCCCGGTTGAACGCCCGGCTATGGAGGCAGCAAACTTAAAGAAGAAATCTCCACCACCGGCCTGTGTATATAGACTTCCGAACAAGACAAACAGGAATACATAGGTGGCCGCTACTGCAATGGGGGTACCAAAAAGACCATTTACAGTATAAATAATATTATCAAGAAAATGATTGAGTGTTATATGCCGATGTGAATAAGCACCCGGGAGCAGGTCCCCAAAGAATGTATATCCCATAAACGCTAATACTAGTAAGGTCATGGTTGGCCCCAAAACCCTTCGGGTAACTTCTAAACTCAAGAGTACTAAAATAATCCCTATAACTGTTTCTATAGGTGTTAAAGGATTAAACAAGGGAATGCGCTGCAGATATTGTTCGATATTTAAGAAGAAGTAAAGTTCAATACCTAGCGCTAACAAGGAAAAAAATATGTCCAACCAAGTGGGCTTGTTTCCCTTTGCCTTTTCTGTTGCACTAAAATATAAAAAAGCTATTGCTAACATTATTGGATAAAAAATCGTAGTATATTGGTACGGATCCAGTGTACCAAATCCCCCGAGCCATACTTCAAAAATTGTTAATCCAATAGCAAGAATGATAACAAGCCAACGAAATGGCCCCTCTAGATTTCTTCTCCGTCCCTCTCTAAGAAGGGCTCTTAACCAGGAAATTTGCTCAACCGGTTGTTCGGAGGACATCCTCAATACACCTCAATTCCAAATTCAAAAAAATTGACATTACCCTGCCGGAACTGATCTAGTCCCAGCAGGATTTTAATAGGAATGGTCATTCTACACTACTTAATTAAACCAGCCTCTTTAAAGTAATCTTCTGCTCCTGGTGCCAAAGGTAAGACACCTGTATTTGCTAACTTCTCCGGAGTCATTTCTTTCATTGATGGATGAACATTTTTTATTAAATCAATATTTTCTGTTAAGGCTTTGGCCATTTTATATAAATCTTGCTTGGTTGCCTTGGAACCGGCTAGAATGACTGCACTAAGGGTAACTGTATTGACATCTTCTTTTTGCCATTCATATGTCCCTTTGGGGATTACAGCAGATTTCAAATCCCAATCTTGTTTTAACTTTTTTGCTGCAGCATCATTAATAGACCACATTACCAGAGGTGTATTGACACTCGTCTCTGTAATCTTTGCTTCAGGAGCGAAGGTAAAGTCAAGGGTAATATCTAAACGCCCATTTTTTACGGCGTCAAAACGGGTTGCACTTCCCTGCCAGATTAAAGAACCTCCCCAAGACTTTAAATTCTCTTCAGTAATTCCATAGGACTTTAAAACATCATTACCTGCAAGAGAATTCAAATTCCCCTTTTGATTAATGCCAATGTTGGCTGGAATCTTATTTTTTACAATATCCTCAAAACCCTTGGCACCAGTTTTATCCACAAATTCCTTGCGGACCGCAATTTGTAATACCGCATTATCATAAAGTGTGGCAAATGCACGAAGATCATCATATTTCTTCTGGAAAGGATCCAATCCTTTTTGAGCCGCTATAACCTCTACTGATTGAACAATTCCTAATTCCACTTTTCCTTCTGAGAGAAGTTTAATATTTCCGGCGCCACTTCCAGGTTCATAACTGAATGAAGTAGCCGGATATGATTTAAGAAACGCATTACCAACGACCGGACCAAGAGCGGCCCAAAAACCTCCTACTGAGCCACCGGCCATTGTAACCTTAAATGGACTTTTGTCATTCTTATCAATTTCCCCTGTTGTACTTTGATTCTGTTCAGGTGCTTTTACTTCCGTATCATTTGTTGTTTTTTTGGAACATGCGGTTAGCCCGAAAGTAAGCAATAAAGCTAAACCTACAGTGAGCATCCGAGTCCACCACGATCTTGACAGTTTCATTTTACAACCCCCATTCCTTAATCTGACCTTTTGTATTTACTTATGTAGCAATTTCTAGTTAAAACAACTAAGTTCTACAAATTCAAATTATTCCCCTCCCAAAATTTAATATCTATATCTATCTGAATATTATGCAAATTGTAAGCCAAAGTCTGGCCTTTATTTGTTAACTGTATGAAACAACCATTAATTAGCATATTTACAATAGTGAACAAACTATATATATACTTAAACATTTATCATAAAACAGATTTAATAGATTGAATATTTTTAAAATGAAACGTCAAGTTTCATGTATGAAAAATCTTTTGAGTTTTTTTCTAAATTACAATAAAGATAATTGCTTCATAAATCGACTTTTCCATTATTAAAATGTGGAAGTCCTGCCACCTTGGCATATTAGTGTAGATGGAAAGAAGGAGCTGTAGTAAAATAAGGATAGACTTACTTAAGGTTTCAATATATTGTTCTATTTGTGGTTAGTGTCGTAAAGGATTACAAGCGCTGAGGCACGTTAGATAACCAATCTAAATTACTTATATAAAAGTAATATCAAGGAAGTGAGGTTATACCGAAGATGGTTACTTTAAACAAGTTTGATGATCACTGTTGGAAAGATATTATTCCCCCTGAAATATTAGAGATTTATCGTGCGTATGAAAGAGAGTTGACCCTCGGAAAACGACCCGCAGTTTTAGCGATCGATCTGTATAACTGTGTTTTTCCTCCGCAATCCATGCCGGTTATTGATGCCATCATACTCAATCCAAGTTCATGTGGGGAATACGCTTGGAATGCAATTAGCCCTACCTCTAAGCTCCTGGATTTTTCCAGAAAAAGGGATTTTCCTATTTTCTATACTACGTCCGATCCCAGACAACAAACCGGGATCAAAGCAACAAAAAGACCGCTATCCCAGAACCTTGAAAATGATTTTGCTTTTTATCCTGATTTTGAGCCTCAAAAGAATGACATTATCATTTATAAACAAAGAGCAAGTGCCTTTTTCGGTACGCCCTTAATAGCAAACTTGACTCAGCTTGGCATTGACTCTATTATCGTTTGCGGTGAAACAACGAGTGGTTGTGTTCGCGCTAGTGTTGTCGATGGCTACTCGTATGGTTTTCATATGGTCGTCGTTGAAGAGACGGTTTTTGATCGTAGTATTGTGTCCCATAAAGTGAATTTGTTTGACTTACACCATAAGTATGCCGATGTAATGAGATTAGATGAAATCTTAGCCTATTGAGCCTTGGTTAGCACCCGTCCTGTTAGAAACGAAAAAACAAGGGTCGAATTTAAAAAATTCAGCCCTTGTTTAACTATTTCTACCTATCCCCTTATTTCAGTTTCAGAGCCGCACTCGGCCATTCTAGACTACTCTTTTTTTAAATAACTCGAGATTACTTGCCTATTAATTTACTCTCGACATTATAAATAATCTCACAATCACAAATCCCGCCATTTTTTTTGAATACCTCTATTGTATCATTAATTTTCCCTCGGCTAAACTGCATCTGAGTAAGAATTTGGTTACTCAAGCGGAGGGTATGGTCACATGTCAATCCTGAGAGTTTCTCATTCAACCGATAAAAAAACATTCTCTGAAAAAGCAGGCTCAATAGATCATAGTCCTTGTTTAAACTTGCTTTCTCCTGATTAAAAAGAGAATCATACTCAAGATTAGCCGTTTGTAAGCTAGAGACAAGTCTACGATTAACCTCTTCTCTAATTAATTTTCGGTCTTTTAGAACCTCTATTTCAGGAGTTTGTTGTTCTCTGAGTTCTCTTCGTTTTTCTTTATTTGCCGTTCGTTTACTATAACCTAGTGTCATGAAATTGCCTCCTGCATTCTGTTTAACCAAGGTTAATGCTCTCATCATATTGTAACCGCTCTGATGCCTATGTAAACTAAATCCATCATAACCTTAATTCCTGCCCATGATCCTTAAACCATTTTTTCCAATACGCGTATTCCGGCATAAAGACTGCTACCCTCAGCCAGAACTGCTCGGAATGGTTGAGATGCGTCAAGTGCGCGAGTTCATGAATAATAATATAATCAATCCCTGCATCCGGGGCCATAATGATTCGCCAATTCAAATTTACGTTTCTTTTACTTGAACAGCTCCCCCAACTTGTCTTCTGTTCCTTCAGTCGAAAGGTCTGAAAGCAAACTTGCATTCTCTCCGCTTGCTTTTCAAGCTTGTCCTGTAGCACCCTGCGCGCTTGCGCTTTATACCATGATAAGAGCGCCTTCTGGACATGTGGCGCACAGTCCTTATCTTCTAAGTCCTGGGATAAATAAACCTCAAGCTCTTGACCTTCCAAATAAACTCGGATCCTTTGGCGCGGATGTCTTCTAATTTTCAGTTCAACGGTCTTCCCCCGATACAGGAAGTGTTCTCCATCGCTATACCTTGCTGGTCGTTTCAGAACAGCTTGCTTCGCGAGCCAGTGCTTTAAGATCCACTCCTGCTTAGCGAGTAATAATTCTTGCAGTTGCTTGACCGATACGTTCTTTGGTGCAGAAATACGAAGGCGATCTTCAAGGATACTCAGAGTAATCCTTCGATAACGTGCGCTCCGTCGTTCTTCATAAGGTATCGTTTGATCCTTAATACTCAGTTGGTCCATTTAAGGGTCATCCTACCTCTCCGCTTAAAAGCATTCCCCCAATTCCAGCCATAACGTCACAGGTTCCTGAAATACAGGTGAAATCTTGTATATTATAGACAATTATACAACATTGCGCAAAGTTTTTTCTTTCTAATTCGGTTGACGTTTACGTAAACTTGTGTCAGAATATTCTTATATTACTAATATAATGAATTAAATAAATTTATAGCTGAAAAGGAGAGAAAAGATATGGATACACTGTGGCGCGTCATTGAGCGAAACGCTAGGAGTTTTCCCGAACAAACAGCCTTACGCTATCCACCTGCAGACCTGACATTTACCTGGAAAACCCTCCACTCTGAGACCTTATGGCTAGCGTCCTATATTCAATCCCTCGGGGTAGGTGCTGATAAAATAGCGTTGCTTTCCCCTAATAGGCCCGAGTTTATCTTAGGGTTTCTCGCTACCATGGCGATCAAAGGAGTAGCCGTACCAGTAAATGTTCGACTAACAAGTCGAGAAATCTCAGACATCCTCAAGAGTTCAGGAATTGGCGTGTTACTCTATGAGGAGAGCATGAACGGTATCGCCCTTGAAATGGAACAATTGGGGTTCACCATCATTAACATAAGTGCTGCATTACAGATTCAGAAGAACTCCGAGCAAGTCCTTCATTCTGAAGTAGCTGCTACGAATGAACCCTATTCTTCAGATCTAGAAGGATCTGAACTAGCAGAAGTCCTGTATACCTCAGGTACAACTGGACAACCCAAAGGAGTAATGCTCTCTCATCAAGCCATTCTGTCCGCGGCGAAAATAATGGCCTATGAAGCAGGGATTTACGCTGGGGACAATTGCCTGATTCTCATGCCCTTGACGCATTCAGCACCACTTAATCTTTTTCTGTGGGGTGCATTTTGGTCAGGTGCCTCGATTACCCTTGGTGATTTCACCCCTCAGACTCTTCTTGATTACGCTGCAAAGGAAAAAACGACGCACTTTTTTGGTGCCCCCGTCGTTTATCAACTCATCTCTAGGATGCCCAATCTTCAAGATTGGGATCTCTCTAGCATGAAAGTATGGGTATACGGTGGAGCGTCTGTCGGGGCAGAGCAGATTATTCATTGGCAGACGAAACTGACCGGAAAATGGATGGGTGTTTACGGTTTGACCGAAGCTGGACCCAACGGTACTGCTCTCCGACCTCAGGAACATGGAACAAAAACGGGGAGTATCGGACGACGGGGCACGACCAATACAGAAATCCGAGTAGTGCGCACAGACGGTACAGATACAGATCCCGATGAGGCTGGGGAAATCATTATTCGCTCGGAAAGTCTAATGAGTGGCTACCTCAATAATCCGTCAGCCACAGCGGAAGTTCTGCGCTCGGGTTGGCTATATACAGGAGATATTGCCCGCCGGGATAACGATGGTTATATTTGGGTAATGGATCGTAAAAAGGATATGATTATTACCGGTGGAGTTAATGTCTATCCCAAAGAAATCGAAGACGTCTTGAGCACTCATCCCAACATATTAGATTTAGCTGTGATTGGCGTCCCCCATTCAGACTGGGGGGAAACAATTTTGGTCATGCTGGTTACGCGACCTGGAGAAAATCTTACCCTCGATGATATTCGAGATTTTTGTCAGGATAAACTTGCCGACTATAAGATTCCTCGCTCTCTAAGCATTGTCGATGCTTTACCTCGCAACGCTTCCGGAAAAATACTCAAGCATGTTCTTAGAGCGGAACACCGACCCATCAACGTTTAGATTCAGTCCAGTGGAAAACAGAGGGACAGGTGTGTTGTTTCGAAACAACGCACCTGTCCCCTTGATTTGCCCTTCTAAAATCTAAACAACATCTTGACATGTAAACCCTTTATTAAACCTATTAACTTGTTGTATTATTAGTATATAATTGTATAACTTTGATAATAATGGTATTATTTATTAGTTCAATCAGTACGAAGACTGTTTGAATTATGAACTACTAAATAAGAAAGCTTGTTATAGGGGGGCAAATGTTACTTCTAAGGATCTCACAAAACATCCCAAATTTCAAATCCAAAAACAGATTAGTAAATCTCAGCTTAATAACTTGTCTACCGTTGTTGATGCTATTTGCCTTAGAGACAGTTTATAGAGGGAATCTCTTCAGTACCTGCTCTTGGATTAGGAATTACCCAAAACAATTTTTACTAAGCTATGTTTTAATGTTTGGATTCATCAACTCTTTCTACATATTACAACGAAAAATCTATAGTTCTATCGGAGTCTTATTCTTTTCTTTTTTCTCTGTCATGGGCCTTATGAGTCGTCAGAAATTAATCTTAAGAGGAGAGCCCCTTCTGCCCTGGGATTTTATCCTCGGCAAAGAAGCCATTAATATATCTAAAGAATTTAGTGGTACTATGCCAGTCATTCCCCTTCTGTGCCTTAGTGTTATTACCATCGTTCTTTTTGTTTCGGTCAAATTCATTCCTCAAGAGACTTTTAATTGGCGAAGGAAAATTGCAGCTTCCCTGATCTCCTTGGCAGTGCTTTTTTCCGTTTATTCAGATGTCACATCCCTCGAAAAGACCTTTTCACTCGAGCTAATTTCCTGGAGCCAAAAATTAAACTACGAGGAAAACGGCATGCTCCTTGGCTTTATCCTCAATACAACCTATCTATCGGTTAATAAACCGGCCGAGTACGAAGAGGAACTCGTAAAAGAGATTATGAACGATACAACCCCGCCCTATGAAGTTGCCCCCAACTTTAAGCCCAACATTATTTTCGTAATGAGTGAAGCCTTTTGGGATCCCACTTTGTTAAAGGAAGTCTCATTTAGCGCAGACCCCATTCCCTATTTTCGTTCTCTCCAAAAAAGTCAAACCAGTGGAGTGATGCTTTCTCCCGTTTATGGTGGAGGCACTGCTAACACTGAATTCGAAGTATTAACGGGCTTGTCGATTCAATTCTTTCCCCAAGGCCTGGTTCCTTATGTTGAATATGCTCGTAAACCTATAGAAGCCTTACCGACTATCTTAAAAAAGCAAGGGTATGAGACGACAGCCATTCACACCTATGACAACTGGTTTTACGGCCGAAACAACGTCTATCAAAATTTCGACTTTGATAAGTTTATTAGCAAAGAATTTTTTCATAACCCTGAATACAGCGGTCAATATATTCGCGATACTGAACTTTCCAGGAGAATTCTCGAAGAAATGAAGAAAACAGATAAACCTGACTTCATTTATGCTATTTCCATGCAAGGCCACGGGCCTTACTCTGCAGAAGAAAACCCCAATAATTCGATTAAAATAAGCGGTAATTTGAGTCCAGAGCCTCAAGCCATTTTAGAAAACTACACCAATATAGTTTCTGATGTTGATCAATCACTCAAACTATTAATTGAAGGGTTAGAGCAGTCGAGGGAACCCTCCATCGTGGTGTTCTTTGGGGACCATTTACCTATGCTTGGGAAAAGCTTTGAGGTCTATAAACAAGCCAATTTCTTCCAAGATGAAATCAACTACCAAGATTATCTAAAGATGCATAGTGTTCCCTTTATCGTCTGGGATAACTTTTCAGACAACAAAGAGAAGCTTCGTTTATCCTCGAACTTTCTGAGTCCATATATTTTAGAACGTGCTAAAAAATCAGGAAGCCCTACGACAGACTTCCTTCATACCCTTATCCAAAACGGCTCCAATGTCGTGATCAGCGAGCAGCATTTACCGAGGGAGGACATTTCTGAGCAAGAAATCAATCAGTACCAACTGCTTCAGTATGATATTCTTTTTGGCAACGAATATGCTTACCACTTAAAACCTGACCACAAGCCGCAAGCAAACAGTAATTATGTTTTAGGAGATGGTCAAGCACTCATTGTCAAAGCTACCCCTCCCCATACGTCAGTAATTGAAATAGAAGGGGAAAATTTCTTGCATGATCATAAAGTTTATGTCAACGGACAACTCGTTAAGACCGATTTTGAAAACCCCACCTATTTGACTGCCAGTCTTCCTAAGCGCTTAAATAGTAAATCTGGTGTTCTAGATATTCAGCTTAAGTTAACGGATAGCATGGGAAATGTAATCTCTGAATCCAATACTTATAAACTGGAGTCCTCCTAATCATAGAAACTTTTTACCTAACCTCTTCTATTAAAGCCTTAAAGCCCGGCAAGGCATTCTCAATTGTTTTATAAGCGACACAATAGGCAATTCGAACATAACCTGGACATCCAAAGGCAGTGCCGGGAACAATGAGTATATTTTTCTTATTAGCCAAGTTACAGAATTCAACATCATTCTCAATCGGACTCTTAACAAACATATAGAAGGCACCTTCGGGTTTAATACAATGGTAGCCGTAGGATGAGAGTCCTTTATACAGAAGCTCACGATTCCTGTTATAGGTCTCAATATCGACCTTTGCATTTAAGCACTTAGCAACAACGCGCTGGAATAACGACGGAGCATTGACGTAACCTAAAATTCGATTAGCAATATTTGCTGCTGAAAGGATATTTTCATAATCGGCAGCCTGATCTGAAATCACTAAATAACCGATTCTTTCGCCGGGTAAGGAGAGGGATTTGCTGAAAGAATACCCGATGATCGTGTTGGCATAATACTTCGAAAGATAAGGCACTTGAGCATTATCATAAGCAAGTTCTCGATAGGGTTCATCGGCAACGAGATAAATATCGGTTTCAAATTCCTTTTGCTTCTCCACCAGTATTTCAGAGAGCTTGATGATGGTTTTTTCTGAATAGATAACACCAGTGGGATTATTAGGGGAATTGATGATTACCGCTTTAGTTTTAGGGGTAATCTTATCTTTGAATTCTTCAAGATTAGGTTGGAAATCAACCGTATTGGGGGAGACTATTACTAATTCGCCTTCATGGTTTTTTACATAGTTCCTGTATTCTCCAAAAAAAGGTGCAAAAGTGATAACTTCATCCTGTGGGTTCAGTAAGGTTTTAAAAATAACATTTAATCCGCCTGCTGCACCAACGGTCATCAGAATGTTTTTTTGAGTAAACGTGGTACCGAATTTATCATTAATGGACTTTGCAATGGTTGCTCTTACTTCTTCATAACCCGAGTTATTCATATAACCGTGAATGCTCATAAGACTATCCGTCTTTAAAATCTCTAAAATTGCGTCGTTCACTTCAGCAGGTGGTTCAACATTAGGGTTTCCAAGGCTAAAATCAAAGACGTTTTCTGCCCCGTGAATCTCTGCCAGGCGTTTTCCTTCCTCAAACATGGCTCGAATAACAGAACTGTTTTTTATTTGCTCTTGCATTTTAATTGATATCATAACGTCCAACCTTTCTTCGCTAACTTTATAATTGCCTAGTCTAACTCTTGAGTCATGAATGCCAGGCTTCCTTTCATGTCGTTTCGGATAGATTACAAATTGTCTACCTTTTGAATTCAACATTTTTCCTAAATGTTCCTGCTGAATTACAAGAATTATATAAATATACAAAAACCAGAGCGTTAAGAAAAAAACGTTCTGGTTTTAGTTTTTAGTCAATTGAACTCACAAATTATTTAACCATAACATTAGCTCTTTTCGCTTACATTCTCGTCTTAATCCGTTCAATCGCCTGAAGTGTATTTTCACGAGTACCAAAAGCGGTTAAACGGAAATATCCTTCTCCATTCGCACCAAAGCCAGCTCCCGGTGTGCCTATCACATGTGCATCCTTCATCAATTTATCGAAAAACTCCCAAGAACCCATATTTTTCGGGGTCTTCATCCAGATATAGGGGGCATTGATTCCACCGAATACTGTATAGCCAGCCTCTTGTAAGCCCTCACGGATGACTCGGGCATTTTCCATGTAGTAATCAATAGTTTCCTTGATTTGCTGCTTTCCTTCTTCAGAGAATATCGCGACTGCTCCGGCTTGTACAGGATAAGACGCTCCATTAAATTTTGTGGTCTGTCTTCTTAGCCATAGCGAGTTAAGACTATGTGCTTCACCTTTAGAATCATAGACCATGACTTCCTTCGGAACAATCGTATAGGCACAACGGGTTCCGGTAAAGCCTGCCGTCTTGGAGAAACTTCGGAACTCTACTGCTACTTCCTGAGAACCTTCAATCTCAAAAATACTGTGCGGAACGCCCTCTTCCCGGATAAACGCTTCATAAGCCGCATCGAACAAAAGGATTGAGCGGTTTTCTCGGGCATAATCCACCCATTGCTTCAGTTCCTCTTTAGAAAGTGTCATCCCGGTCGGATTATTCGGAAAGCAGAGATAGATCAGATCTACGCGTGTCTCAGGAAGAGAAGGCTTCATGCCATTTTCCTCTGTGCACGGAAGATACACGATGCTTTCGTACTGGCTCTTTTCACTATCAAAATTCCCGGTCCGTCCTGCCATGACATTGCTATCGACATAAACCGGATAAACTGGATCCGTAACTGCCATAATGTTATTAACTCCGAAAAGCTCCTGGAAATTTGCCGTATCACTTTTCGCTCCATCGCTGACAAAGACTTCATCGACAGAGAGTTCCACTCCACGAGGGGTAAAATCATGTTCGATAATCTTTTCAATCAGAAACTGATAGCCTTGCTCCGGACCGTAACCACGAAAGGTTTTCGAATTCGCCATCTCATCGACACCTTTATGCATTGCCTCGATGACTGCGGGTGGCAGGGGACGCGTAACATCTCCGATTCCGAGTCGGATAATATCAGCCTCCGGATTGTTTGCTTTAAATTCGTTAACTCTGCGGGCTATTTCAGAAAAAAGATAGCTCCCTGGTAATCTAAGATAGTTCTCATTCACAAGTGCCATATGTATTCAAACTCCTTCATTTTGTACACTTTTAATATATTTATAAATTATATTTATTAGTTGAAGACTTTGCAACTCTGTTGGCTAAGTATACATTAAAATCATCCCTAAGCGGCTCTTTTTTATGTTTAGCAGACAGCTATTTGACGATGAGCACGGGGCAGGGCGAATGTTTGATCACCGATTGGCTAACACTGCCTAATAATAAGCCAGTTAACTGCCCCAAGCCTCTGCTGCCCATTACAATAAGATTCGCTCTTTCTTCTGTTGCGACCGTAACGATCAACCTAGCAGGATTGCCAGTAGCACTTCTTTTGCAAATTGAATCGGGTTGGATACCCATATCCGTCAATATAGCCTTCAAGATATCCTCAGCATCTAAGTTATTGAATGGGATATATTGACTTCCATGATCTATTGCTCCGTGGTAAAGCACGATCATTTCCTTGACATATAGTACGGTGAGCTTGGCACCCGTGTTTTGAGCTAACTCTATAGCTAGGGTCAAGGCACGTCTGGAAGGAGTAGAAGCATCCACGGGTACCACAATTTTCTTATTATTCATAATTATACCTATCTAACCCACAGATTCATGTCTTCATAGGAACCGGCGATATGGCAATTATTAATCAGGCGGCCTTGATATCTGTAGCCAAGTTTGTGAAATACTCTATTCATTCCGTAGGACTGAGCCCGTGCCAGAGTATATACGTTGAATGAACCCTTCTTTTGAACTTCATGCTCTAACATCCACAGCAAACGCTCGGAGAGTGAATGCCCCCGGTATTCCTCTATTGTTGCACAATCCGTCATTTCGCAACGCTTAAGGCTTTGGTTTGGATAAGCAGCTGCCACACTAATCAGCTTTTCTTGTGAGAATGCTCCTGCAAAAATATTTCCCTGTTGCATTAAGGAGCGGATATATTGTGGGTCCCCCACTGGGGAGGGATAACTTGTAAATACTTTAGTAAGCAACTGGGATATTTGCTGGGCAAAGGATTCATTTAAGAGTTTCAACTCTATTCCATGAGGCAAGCTTCGCGTCTGATGGATCGGTTCCGTCCTGACAGAATGGATAATCTCGTTCTCGGATTGCAATTTATGGGAATGCCCTCTTCCCCCACGAACATAATAGGCAAGGCTAACCGCAAATTCCTCGTAGTTGTTCTGGAAGAGGGTGCCTTCGGTACGAAAGCCGCATCGTAGGAAATCGGGAACATCGGCCGGCAATGCCCAAAGCCATATTTTTTCCAGTTTCTTTTTTAAGGCCAAATAAATCAGATGTCGACCGAACAACGTGGGCTTTGTTCCTTGTGGGTAGCCATCAACGATCAGTCGTTTATTTTTCTCATCCACGGTAATGGGGCTTGAGTAACTCACCGCGTTCATTGTGTTAAGCATTTGCTCTACCTCCGAAACTTCCGGAAACCTGCTTCCTTCGCTCCTGGCGCATATTTCCTTGAGGTATCAGGCTAATCCGCTCACCCGTCAGCAATTTCCCAAGACCAATCTGGCGAGTTTTCAAGTTTGAACATGGATCTGAGCAGGTCTTACAGCGGCTTGTTGTATTTTCCGGTTCCTGATATACGCTGATGACTCCTTCATAATTACGCAGGATGACCTTATCGCTGGATTGCGAAATCAAATAGTTAGGCTGCAGGGGGATTTTACCGCCACCTCCCGGGGCATCGACAACAAAGGTAGGAACTGCAAACCCGGAGGTATGTCCCCTGAGCATTTCGATAATCTCTAACCCTGTACTGACCGATGTCCGGAAATGCTCAATACCGCTCGATAAGTCGCATTGGTACAAGTAGTAAGGCCTTACCCGACATTTCACCAATTCATGGAGCAGTTTTTTCATAATCACAGGACAATCATTGATCCCTTTAAGCAAAACCGACTGGTTCCCAAGTGGAATTCCAGCATTCGCCAGTTTGGTCAGGGCATTACGGGCTTCAATGGTAATCTCTTGAGGATGATTGAAATGGGTATTAATCCAGATCGGGTGGTATTTTTTCAGAACCTCGATGAGGTTATCTGTAATACGCATAGGAAGAACTACCGGGGTTCTTGTCCCGATCCGAATGATCTCAACGTGGGGGATCGATCGAAGACTGGACAGGATAAACTCTAAACGGTCATCAGAAAGGGTCAATGGATCTCCTCCTGATATCAGAACATCACGAATTTGTGGGTTGGAACGGATATATTCCAGGGCGCGCTTGAATCGATTCAGAGGTAAAGCCTGGTCAGTCTGTCCAGCCATTCTTCTTCTGGTGCAATGTCTGCAATACATTGAGCATTGATCTGTTACTAGGAGCAGAACACGATCAGGATAGCGATGTGTCAGTCCCGGTACAGGTGAATCTCCTTCTTCATGTAGCGGGTCTTCTAAATCACATGAGGATTTAGTCAACTCATGAATTGAAGGAATTGCTTGTTTTCTGATCGGACACTCAACATCCTGGGGATCCATCAGGGAAAAGTAATAAGGCGTGACTGCCATGCGGAAGTTTACCAGACACTTTTGAATTTGTTCAGCTTCCTCTGAGGAAAGAGCCATAGATTCTACTAATCTCTCGTGGTTTGTTATGCGATTGGTCATTTGCCAATGCCAATCATGCCATTGTTCGTCACTTATATTAGGCCATAACCTTTGTCGTAATTCATTCATTCATTCTACCTCCGTGTTATTTATTCATATTTTGTACAGAAAAACCTGACCAAGGATGGCCGAGTGTCCCTGTAACGAAGACTCACAACTAACAACCTTTTGTATTATACTAAGTTGTTAGTCAGAAAATGTCAACCCCTTGTTTTCCCTCTTACAAATTTAAGAAATTGACCTAAAGTTATAAAATATGGTATAGTTTGGAGAGTAACAACTTATATTATCATTGTAAGTTGTTAGATTAAGCTTGTTGATAAACTCTATTAAGGCATCATCGGAGGTGATCTTTTGCTTGTGTAAGGAGTGTAAAGCTTTGTTTTTGTGAGGTACTTTAAAGTTTCAGAGGAGGTAGAAAAGAAATGAAAAAATTTAATATGTTAATTATCGCCACCCTATTCTTGTTGGTCGTGGCTGGCTGTGGTGCATCAAAGAGTAATTCTGACCCAACACCTACTACAACCTTGGACCGGATTAAGGCCGATGGAAAATTGACTTATGCTATGAGTGGTCAGTACCCACCCTTCAATTTTTTTAACGAGAAGAACGAACTTACTGGATTTGATGTTGAAATAGGCCAAGAGATTGCAAAAAGAATTAACGTGAACCCAGCCCCTATCGCCACCGAATGGGATGGACTCATTGCTGGGTTAATCGCCAGCAAGTTTGATATGATCTTAGGAAGCATGGCGATTACTGACGAGAGGTTGCTTAAAGTAGATTTCAGTACCCCCTATTACCGTTCAGGAGCCCAAGTTATTGTGCCCTCTGAATCGAAGATCAGTGGAGGGGTTGATCTCAAAGGCAAAACCATCGGGGTTGTGCTGGGTACAACATTCGAAACGAAAGCTCGAGAATTGGGGGCAACCGTCAAGACGTATAAAGGTGACCCTGATGCCTTTAATGATATGGCCAACGGAAGACTCGATGGTGTGATTACTGATAAGATTGTCGGTTTAAATGCCATTAAAGAGAATAATTACCCTTACAAACTGGTCGGTGATTTGTTATATACGGAGAAGATGGGCATCGCGATTCGTAAAGACAGTCCTAAATTGCTGGAGGCTGTGAACAGTGCTTTAGCCGAAATGATGGATGACGGAACCTATCAAAAAATTAGCGAAAAATATTTCAGTGCGGATATTCGATAAGCCGAAAGCCGATCAGCAAAGGGGTGCCGCTCTGATCAGACTGGAGGTAAGTTGCTTTGAATCTTGACTTTAGTATCATCTTTAAATATCTGCCTTTTTTGTTGCAGGGGGCAGTATTGACCATAGAACTTGCAGTACTGGGGATTGCCATTGGTATCGTCATAGGTCTGGTAGCAGCTCTCCTGAAGATATCTCACACGCCTCTGCGCTATATTGCTCATGTTTACATTTGGCTGATTCGGGGTACGCCTTTGCTTGTTCAGCTCTTTCTCATCTATTTCGGATTGCCTCAGCTTGGCATCACTTTAGATGCTTTTTCATCTTCTGTAATAGGACTGGGAATCAATAGTGGAGCGTATCTCGCCGAGGTCTTTCGAGGTGGTATTGAGGCAATTCCAAAAGGGCAAACAGAAGCTTCTTTATCTCTTGGCATGGGGAAATTCTTGACTCTGCGCAGGATTATCTTTCCCCAAGCTTTGCGGATAGCAATACCTTCATTAGGTAATCAGTTTATCATCACTTTAAAAGATTCATCTCTATGTTCCGTTATTACAATGTCGGAACTCCTGCAAACTTCCCAACGCTTTGCCAGTGTGACCTATGCTCCTATGGAACTCTACACCGCCGCCGCAGTGCTCTATTTACTGATGACCACTGTGATCTCAGGGCTTTTACACAGTCTGGAATGGCGATTATCTAAAGAAAACCGGGCAAGGGGGGGGTGAAAAATCAATGATCAATGTTAATGGTCTAGTTAAAGACTTCGGCAAGAATCGAGTGATTGACGGGATCGATGCAACCGTGTCCGCAGGCGAGGTTGTTGTCCTCATCGGAGCGAGTGGTTCGGGAAAGAGCACTTTTCTGCGCTGTTTAAATGGACTGGAAACAATGACCGCGGGAGAAATCTTGATCGACAACGTACCTCTGGAAAGTAAATCAAGCAGTCTCAATCAGATTCGTCGTCAAGTGGGAATGGTGTTTCAGCAATTCAATCTCTTTCCTCACTTGACTGTATTAGAGAATATCATCGAAGCTCCCGTACATGTGCTTAAACAGAGAAAGAACGACGCAAGCCAAGTCGCCCGGGAGTTGCTCTCTAAAGTTGGCCTTTTCGATAAACAAAACTGCTATCCGGGGACTCTATCTGGAGGACAGGGCCAGAGAGTAGCTATTGCTAGGGCGCTGGCTATGCATCCTAAGATAATGCTCTTTGATGAGCCAACCTCGGCACTTGATCCTGAGCTGGTCGGGGAAGTTCTCACTGTAATGAAACAGTTGGCAGAAGATGGTATGACCATGGTTGTTGTGACTCATGAAATGAGCTTTGCCAGGGAAGTTGCAGACAGGGTAATCTTTATTGACGAAGGCCGGATTGTCGAAGAAGGCTCTCCGGTTCAGATCTTTAGTAACCCGCAAGAAAAACGAACCCAGACGTTCCTCAGCAGATTAACTCATTGAGTGTTAGCAAAGAGTGCCGAACCAACAACATTAAAACACGAGTGTAGGAAAACCTTCTTCCTACACCCGTGTTTTTTGATCGAATCTGAGACTCTCACTTCCCAAGTAGAAGTAAACTCCATACAGGCAGAAGCCTGTTATTTTAGTGTTATCAAACACAAAACGGCCTAAACTAAAAACTATTTGTAGAATTTATGTATAAATTTCCAAATTGCATTAACTTTATGAAGAATTATTTGCATTTACACCCTTTATTACAACCTATCGGGTTGCTATATGCTATTAAATATAATTGTATAAAAATTTTTAATACTACTGAATTATAGTTCATTCCTTAATAGGAAATATGTATTATGAACTATTAACTACTAGCGGTTGTCATGGACTATCATGCTTTATCACTGCCTTTGACCTAGAATTATACTGGTATATTAGGTGATATTTTGATATAATTCGTTGAAACCGTCTTCAACTGTGACCTTATCACCTGAAGCTGCAAGTTAACTTATGGACTGTTTGTAATAATCTTGCGCTTATGTTCTACATAATAGTTGGAGTTCAGTTCTATAAAAGGCTCTTACTATTTAATCATGTGATATGCGATGTCGTACTAATGGCGTTGATGTTAAATGATTATTGTTATCTTTGTCGATTTTTGGGTAAGTTAGCTGTACCCAATTTTTAAATGGATGGTAATAAACACAAAAGACTTTTTTATAAAGTCTACAGAACTCTACCGGGAAATGTCTAATGATTACCATTAAAAAACGTGGGGAGGTGCTTAAGCTAAGAGGTGTTTCTTATCATACTTCAGCCTCGAACAATAAACGTATCAATACACTAGTAACCAAGAATAACAATAGATTGTGAGTTGTGGGCAAATATGCTTAGTTTTTTTCTAACATTCATTTTGATGTTTATTTTTTGGTTTAGTTTATCCGGGCAAACTGCACCAATGTTCCTGATCCTTGGGGTGGTTTCTTGTCTGCTGGTAGCCTACTGGTCCCACGATTTGTTAATAGGCAAGATGTCTAAGGGACCAAACCTAAGGAGAATCATTCTACTCGTTAAATATTTTCCTTGGTTAGCCTGGGAGGTTGTGTTGGCTAACTGGCATCTCATATACCTTATTCTGCATCCCAAGATGCCTATTGATCCAAGCATTGTAAGATTCAAACACACCTTAAAAACAGACGCATCCATTACTCTCCTGGCTAACTCGATTACCCTGACACCTGGAACCATCACCATTGATGTCAACCGTCATGAATATATTGTTCATGCTGTATCAAGGGAAACTGCCGAAGGTTTACTGTCCGGTTCGATGCAGGCGAAGATATACGAAATTGAAGACGGTGTAAGGAGGTAAGCAAGACGTATGGCAAATATGTTTGATTTAGCTACATTTACGATTATATTATCTGCAGTGCTCATACTTTATCGGTTAGTGATTGGCCCCTTTGTTTTTAACAGGATTTTGGCCGTTAATTTCTTCGGAACCAAAACAGTAGTCATCCTGCTCCTAATAGGTTTCATGTATGGCAGACCTGATCTTTTTATAGATATTGCCTTTGTTTATGTCTTGATTAACTTTACTGCTGTATTGGCATTTCTAAAATACGTTGAATCTGGCCGTTTCGACAGATGAAAAAAAATTAGCAACGGGATGGGAAAATATGCATATGGATATTCGCGTTATTCTTACAGGATTATTCTTAGTCATAGGATGTTTCTTGTTTCTGGTTGCCTCCATTGGGGTAATCAGGTTTCCTGATTTCTTTACCAGGATGCATGCCGCGGGCAAAGCGGATTCCCTAGGGCAAGCCTGCATTATTATCGGCCTTATGATTTATTCAGGATTTACCCAAGTAAGCCTGAAATTGCTGATAATAATGATTACGATTTTTATCATTAACACTACAGCAACTCACTATTTGGCTAAGGCGGCTTTTATGAAGGGTGTTAAACCTTGGATGAAAGGCAATAAGTATGGGGAAACCGACCCCTTTGCTGTATCCTCTGCTGCCAATGTTGTCGGTAAGAAAACCAAGGCTAAAGCTAAACGATGAACACAAAAACATTATTTATGGAGTTGAAGACATGACTGATTTAGCCATTCCGCTTTTTCTAGTGGTTTGTGGTATTGCTGTATTACTCGTGAAGGACTTAATGAGTTCTATCATGATTTTCTCAGTCTACAGTCTGATGATGGCTATTGAGTGGTGCCGGCTGAATGCCGTTGACGTAGCTATTACAGAGGCGGCTGTGGGTGCTGGTATTTCCACGGTTCTGTTCTTAGTTATCTTAGGTCGTACGAAGTCTGTCGATGAGGGCAAAAAACACATAAACATTCCTGCTCTGCTGGTAGCCCTTGGAGTTGCAGCTGTCCTGCTGTATGGAACCATGGACCTCCCCCATCTGCGGGATCCTAACATTGCGCCCAATACCCATGTGGTGACGCCCTATTATCTAGAGAACTCTTACGAACACGCGGGCCAGCTAAACGTTGTTGCTTCTATTCTGGCCTACTTCCGAGGGTATGATACCTTATTCGAAACGACTGTTGTGGCCACTGCTGGTTTTTGTTTAATTCTGCTCCTAAGGGTGCGGAACAAGAAACCGGGCACTTTAGACTCACAGAAAATCGGGGTCACGGCTAATAAAAAAACTCCCGCTAGTATCGGTGTTAAGCCAACCGCAACGTTTCCGGATGTCTTAGATCAAGACAAAGACATCATCAAGAGAACGGTCACCAAATTATTAATACCGTTTATTCAACTCTTTGGGCTGTATGTAATAGTCCACGGAGAACTGGGCCCCGGCGGGGGGTTTCAGGGTGGTGTAATTCTGGGGGTTAGTATCATAGTTTACTCCCTAGTGTTTGGCTTCGACGAGGCCAAAAAGAGGATGTCTGTCAAGACAAAAGACCTGTTAGTTTCCTCAGGGGTTTTACTTTATGGTGGTATCGGTGTTATAGCACTTTTCATGGGTGGTAACTACCTTCAGTATGGTGTGCTTTTGCCTGACCCCCAATTTGCCAGTGTCGTTGGCATTATGGGTATTGAAATTGGTGTAGGTATAACTGTTGCCGCGGTAATGATGACCCTATTTTATGAAACAGTAAGGATAGATGCCAATGATTGAACTATTAGCGAAATATAATTATTGGATTGTAATAATTCTGTTGACCACAGGGTTATATGGGGTAATGGCTAGACAAAACCTGATAAAAAAGATTATTGGCTTGAACGTCTTTCAAACGGCTGTGCTCCTGTTTTATGTGTCAATGTCCAAAATTGAGGGTGGAACCGCGCCTATTCTCATAAATCATGGGCATGGTCCACAACCTCTTTTCGATAACCCGCTGCCCCAAGTATTAATGCTTACTGCCATTGTGGTAGGAATTAGCACTACTGCTGTGGCTCTGACCTTTGTCACGCTTATTCACCGTGAATACGGAACCATAGAGGAAGATCAAATACTGGAGTTGAACAAGCATAATGATTAAACATTTGCCCGCTCTGTTAATAGTGATACCTCTGCTGGTAGCGATTATTACCCCCATCATCGGTCGCCTGCACTGGGTATTAAGTTGGTATGCTGTAACCATCACCACTTTCATAAGCTTTGTTATCTCCCTTTTACTCTTGCAAACTGTATTGGTACAAGGAAGGATCAGCTATTGGATGAGTGGCTGGGAACCGCCCTTTGGTATTGAGTACGCTATTGACTACTTGAATATTTATGTGATAATTATTGTTTCCTTTATGGCTTTTGCCGGGGCTGTATACTCCAGGAAAAATATTGATGTCGAAATTGCCGAAGAAAAGAAACCACTTTTCTACATGATTTATCTATTGTTTGTAACAGGTCTTCTGGGTATGGTTGTCACTGGAGATATCTTTAATATCTATGTTCTTTTGGAGATAGCTTCACTGACCGGTTATGCCCTGATAGCTCTAGGCAAAAAGCGCCAAGCCCTGGTAGGAGCGTACAATTACCTGGTAATGGGCACTGTTGGTGCTACATTTTTCCTGCTGGGCATTGGTTACTTGTATTTGATGACGGGTACCCTGAATATTGCCGACTTATCAGCTAGGTTACCGGAATTTTATCAGACCAAAGCGATTTTCACAGCTTTTACGTTTATTGTGATAGGACTTTCTATTAAGTTAGCCATTTTTCCGTTCCATTTTTGGCTTCCTAACGCTTATGCCTATGCTCCTTCAACCGTTAGCGCGGTTATGGCCGCAACTGGCGCCAAGGTAGCAGCCTATGTCTTAATTCGGGTCATGTTTACAGTATTTAAGCCGGAGTTTTATACGCATACCCCCTTTAACCTCCAGTATATTCTACTGATCTTGGCGGTGGCGGCTATCCTGGCAGGGTCTATCATGGCTCTAGCGCAAACCGATATTAAGAAGATGTTAGCTTATTCGAGTGTTGGGCAAATCGGTTATATCGTGCTGGGTATTTCATTAATGAGTGTCACCGGTATGATGGGCTCCCTGATCCATCTGTTAAATCATGCCCTGATGAAGGGAGCGCTCTTCTTTGCTGTGGGTGCCGTGGTCTACAGAACCGGTCTCACCAGCATCGAGAACTTACGGGGGCTGGGGAAGAAAATGCCCTGGACCATGGCCGCCTTTACTATTGCGGCACTTTCCATGACGGGTGTTCCTCTGACAGTTGGTTTTGTTAGTAAATGGTACCTGGCAGTTGCTTCCATTGAGAGTGGGATGTGGTGGTTGGTTCCAATAATATTGATAAGCTCCCTTCTCACTGCAGTTTATTTCTGGCGTATTTTAGACAATATATGGCTTAAGCCTGCACCTGGAGATGAAAGTCACGAACACGGACATGACTCCCATCAGACGCCTGTTAAGTCTAACGATGCTCCATTATCTATGTTAATTCCTACATTTACAGTAGCTGTGCTGTGCATAGTTTTTGGTGTCTTTGCCTATGCGCCAGTATCCTTGGCAGAAAAAGCGGCCGTGATTCTTCTGAAGTGAACTCGTTCAACTAAAGTTGAACATCGAGTCTTCGGTGGGGGACTCTACCCCCACCGAAGCGGAGCCGGGGGTACCACTCCCACTTGTAGAAGTG
>JGI25321J39296_1000719_pt1 | contig 23945 bp, 20 predicted proteins | sample AutmiccommuBRH23_FD_39296 | JGI IMG/M metagenome (IMG submission 39296)
CCCCATGGAATGAAAGTGGTCGCGGAATAGCCAGCAGGAACGGTAATAGCATCGGCCCGCGTTACCGCCACTGGCGAAAACGGCAGACGGGTACGGCGTCGGAGGGGGAGGTCCTTGAGTCCTTGCGCGGATGGTTCAGCCGCTTGCGCAAGTCCGGGAGTAGCCGCACCGAGAAAGGCCATGGCTCCCATGACTGCGCCGCCAACCACTACCTTTCGACGGCCAGCAGAGATCACATCCTGAATGTGTGGGTTCGTCGAGTGGTTACTGGGCAACTCGTCCCCGTTGCCAAACAAAATGTCGTTGTTCTCAGTAGTCACGGCACAGCTCCATTACGATTTTTGTCGGAGTCATGACGCTAAATTCGATATGCGACAACAGAATGACAGGTAGGGGTCGTGCCGACGAAATGTCGCCCCGTCTACGCAGTCTGCTTGCTCGCAAAAAAAAGCCTCGGCAGATGCCGAGGCTTTTTGTTAACACCTGCGGCCGGTGAGGGCCGCGAACCGATTCTTAGTGGAACTGGTTCATGGTGTTGTCTTTACCGCTTGCCTTCAGAGCGGCTTCGCCAGCGAAGTACTCCTTGTGGTTGTCGCCGATGTCGGAACCAGCCATGTTCTGGTGCTTGACGCAGGCGATGCCCTGACGCAGTTCCTGACGCTGAACGCCCTTCACGTACGCCAGCATACCCTGGTCGGCGAAGTACCCCTTGGCCAGGTTGTCGGTGGACAGCGCGGCGGTGTGGTAGGTCGGCAGGGTGATCAGGTGGTGGAAGATGCCGGCGTGAGCCGAACCGTCGCGCTGGAAGGTACGGATCTTCTCGTCTGCAACCTGGGCCAGTTCGGTTTCGTCGTACTCGACGCTCATCAGCTTGGCGCGGTCGTAGGCGGAAACGTCTTTGCCTTCGGCGACGAACGCATCGAAGACCTGCTGACGGAAGTTCAGCGTCCAGTTGAACGACGGACTGTTGTTGTAGACCAGCTTGGCGTTCGGGATGGTCTTGCGGATTTCGTCAACCATGGCCGCGATCTGACCAACGTGCGGCTTCTCGGTTTCGATCCACAGCAGGTCAGCACCGTTCTGCAGCGAGGTGATGCAGTCCAGTACGCAGCGNGCTTCACCGGTGCCAGCNCGGAACTGGAANAGGTTGGACGGCAGACGCTTCGGACGCAGCAGCTTGCCTTCGCGCTTGATGACGACATCGCCGTTGCCCAGTGCGGCTTCGGAAACTTCTTCNCAATCCAGGAAGGAGTTGTACAGGTCGCCCAGGTCGCCCGGCTCTTTGGTNACGGCGATCTGCTTGGTCAGGCCGGCACCCAGGGAGTCGGTACGCGCAACGATCACGCCGTTGTCGATGCCCAGCTCAAGGAAGGCGTAGCGAACGGCGGCGATCTTGGCGAGGAAGTCGGCGTGCGGAACGGTCACTTTACCGTCCTGGTGGCCGCACTGCTTCTCGTCGGATACCTGGTTTTCGATCTGGATGCAGCAAGCACCAGCTTCGATCATGCGCTTGGCCAGCAGGTAGGTGGCTTCCGGGTTACCGAAGCCAGCGTCGATGTCTGCGATGATCGGTACGATGTGGGTTTCGTAGTTGTCGATCTGGCTCTGGATCTCGGCAGCCTTGGCGCTGTCGCCAGCTTCGCGAGCGGCGTCTAGAGCGGTGAACAGCAGGTCCAGCTCGCGGCTGTCAGCCTGACGCAGGAAGGTGTACAGCTCTTCGATCAGGTCGGAAACTGCAGTCTTCTCGTGCATGGACTGGTCCGGCAGCGGGCCGAACTCGGAGCGCAGAGCAGCAACCATCCAGCCGGACAGGTAGAGGTAACGCTTGTTGGTGGTCTTCAGGTGCTTCTTGATGGAGATCAGCTTCTGCTGACCGATGAAGCCGTGCCAGCAACCGAGGGACTGCGTGTAGACGGACGAGTCGGCGTCGTACTCGGCCATGTCCTTGCGCATGATGTCGGCGGTGTACTGAGCAATTTCCAGACCGGTCTTGAAGCGGTTCTGGGCGCGCATGCGAGCGACGGACTCAGGGTTGATGGCGGCCCAGCTGCTGCCGTATTGCTCTTTCAGGGCGGCAACTGCCTTGATGTCGTCTTGATATGCGGACATGTTCAATCCTTCAAAAATGAGTGTGGTTGAGCACCGACTTTTCCCACCGAAACCTACGTGCTATCGCTGATCATTGCGGGCAACACGCGGCAGAGCGTCGAAATATCGACCGGGACGAGGATTGAACCAAGAGAAGGGGGGATACGACCGCCGGGCTGGTTCCGGTTGCTGCGCCCACAGCCGGCGTGGCTGCCGTGTGCGCTACAACAACGAGAAGCTTTCAGTCTGGCTGATGCGTCAATCGCTACCCCGTCCCTCAGGACGACTCGTTCCAGTCGCAACCTCGTCAGTCCGCCTTGTGGGCAGTACAGTCACGGAACGGCTCGGCTGGTTGGCTTGAGCACGCCCCGGAGACCCTTGCCAGGGCCCCTGGTTAGCGGGAGCGGGGCAATAATGCTCCGCTGAAATTGCATCGTCAATCGTTTTGTAGTGTTTTTTTCGGGGCACTACATCGTGNCGTGGCTGTCAGGGACCTGCTGATGTTCAGTCCAGAACATCGACCTTGAGGCGCATCGACAGGTTCTGGCCGCCCTGGGTGGAATAGCGACGTAACGTGCCTTGCTGCTCGGAGCTCGCGCTTTCATCGACGCCGCCGATGGTGATCCATTCACCGATACGACCGCTTACCCGAGTGTCCGCNTTCTGAACNTCCACCACGCCACCANNGCCTTGCGCAAGCCGGTCTCGGGTACTGCTTATGGTGACTTGCACCCGGTCGCCGTGCACTGTGGCGGTGGCGTAGAAGCCGCGGAGAACGTCGCGATATTGCGTCTGCTGGTAGATCTGGCCGTAGCCATCTGTGCCCTGGGTGGTCAGCGGCACACTCTGGCCCACCTGAATCAGCGCTGGATAACCCTCGCTGGCCTGAACCTGCTGAACGCCGCCATCCCTGCTGTTCGTGCTGCGGCGGATGATTCGCACCCGATCACGCCCACCAATCTCTCCGCGTCCGGTTTCAAACTCNACGTCGCCGGAGCGTACCGANCCGTCCACCTGATAACCGCCTGCGGAGCTGCTGGCCGAGTCCTGAGTATCGACACTGATGAGCAGACGNTTGGGCTCGACGTCCAGCTNATCGATCACCTGCCGCAGTTCGCTGATGAGCGCGTCCGGTGCATTGACGATCAGCTGGCTGCCGTAGGCTGTGACCCGTCCCTGGCCACCGAGCACCGACTCCGCTACGGGAATAACGTCTTCGGCCATGCGGTTGTCGAGCTGAATGACTTCGGTCGCCGCTTGTAACGGAAGACAGATGCTGACAGCAACGGACAGCAGAAAGATTCGAGGGCTCATAGCAGAAAACTCCGCAGGTTTGCATCCGCTAATCCATGTTCCCAGGCCTTGTCGAATTCCGCTTGGCGTATGCGCACCCGGGCGAGGTCGTGGTACAGGGCATAGCCGGCGTATTGGTCAGCCTTGGGGCGTTGCAGCAGACCACAATCATCGGCGATCAGATAGGCGCCGCTCTGCTCGGGATAATCGGGGNTCAGCTTGCGGATATGTACATTGCTGGTCAATCGCCGAGCAAGCTGCAGAAGACGGTGGCCTTCTTTGATCGCTCGTGTCGGGTCGCCGATCAAGATACGCAGGCGGTTGCGCTGGTGGGCCAGCAGTAGGCGAGTGCAAGCCTGCTGAACGCTGCTGTGATGATAAAGCCAGGGTTCCAGATCCGTGCTGTAGATGCACAGCGAGCGAGTCGCCTGCTGCAGCATGGCCAAAGCATGCTGGCGAACCTCANTGGGTTCGCTGAAGCGTTGCAGTTCGGTGTCCTGTCCAAGCTCAAAGGTGGCCGCTCTCCAAGCGAGAGGCTCGGGAAGGTCGGCTTGGGGGTTGTGAACGGCAAAACGCCCCGGAGAGTGAAAGTCTATGGCCGGGAGTTCGGCCTGATCGCTACTTTCGTCAGGGGCGCTGTCGCTCATACGGCCTCAGTGGCTCCGGCGGAGCATGTCGACGTGGGGGATTCCAGCTTCGAGAAACTCNTCGCTGACCACTTCAAAACCAAGTCGCTCATAGAAGGCGGTAGCGTGAACCTGCGCAGTCAGTGTCTGCTCCGTCAGGCCCCGGCGCTCCGCCTCCGCAAGGACGGCGCGCATCAGCGCATCGCCCACGTTCATGCCGCGCCAGTCGCGCAGGACTGCTACCCGGCCAATCTGCCCGTCGGCCAGCAACCGTGCGGTACCGATCGGATAGTCGCCCTCGAGGGCGAGAAAATGCACGGCTTCGCTATCGTCGGCATCCCACTCCTGCTCGGGCGGAACGGCCTGCTCGGCAATGAACACGGCCTCCCGAATGCGCCGCAGTTCGGCGTTGTCCTGCTGCCAGTCGGCGATCCGTACCTGAACGCTATTCATCAGCAAACTCCAGACTTCCTTGTTTGACCAGTTCGCACAAAAGCCCCCGGCCATCGTCGTCGCTCAGCCAGTCGCCGATGTTATCGGCGTGCAACGCATCAGCCGAGCAGATCAGTTTCAACAGTTCGCGCAGCTTAGAGGGAAGCAGGCGACTCTGGCCACTGGCGAACAGTAGCAGGCCGATGTCGACTTCGCTCCAGGCCAGGCGTGCCGCCGGGTTGCGGACCAGCAGGGCGCCATCTTCGATTGCCGAGCGCAGATCGATCTCCTCCAGCTCAGGCCCCTCCACCCGCTCCGGATAGCGCGGCTCGGTCATGAACTGGCCGAACCAGGTGAGCAACAAACGCTCGTCGCTCATGTGCTCGGCAAGCAGCGCTTTCAATCGATCCAGTGCGTCGCTCTGGATCTGGTAGGGGTCGTCGCTCGGTTGCAGATCGGCGTCGCTGTAACGATCCTCGTCCGGCAGGAACTGCGCCAGGAAGTCGGTGAAGTGGGTCAGTACCTCGGCAGCGCTAGGGGCACGGAAACCGACCGAATAGGTCATGCAGGCATCCTCTGCGGTGCCGAAGTGGGCCAGGCGAGGCGGAAGGTAAAGCATGTCACCGGGTTCCAGCACCCATTCATCGGTGCCTTCGAATTCGGCCAGGATGCGTAGATCGCCGTGGCTCAGCATCGGGCTTTCGCTGTCGCACATCTGCCCTATGCGCCAGCGGCGCTGACCATGCGCCTGCAGCAGGAATACGTCGTAGTTGTCGAAATGCGGGCCGACACCGCCGCCCGGTGCGGCATAGCTAATCATCACATCGTCGATGCGCCAGTTGGGAAGGAAGCGGAAGTGCTCGATCAGATCGGCGACTTCCGGTACCAGCTGGTCGACGGCCTGGACCAGCAGGGTCCAGTCACGCTCGGGCAGCTGCTGGTAGGTGTCTTCGGCAAAGGGACCGCGACGCAACTCCCAGGGGCTTTCGCCGTGCTCGATGATCAGGCGGGATTCGACTTCCTCTTCCAGCGAAAGGCCAGCCAGTTCGTCCGGCGAGATGGGGCTCTGAAAGTCTGGGATGGCCTGGCGAATGAGCAGCGGTCTCTTCTGCCAGTAGTCGCGCAGAAATTCCCGGGCGCTGATGCCGCCCAGAATTTGAAGTGGAATATCAGAAGTCATGCGTAACACCTTGCTCTATATACAGAGCTGAAAATAAAAACGCCCGGCACAGCCGGGCGTGCATACATGGTCGTACTCAGATGCGCTTGGCCTGGGCAACGGCGTTGCCGATGTAGTTGGCCGGCGTCAATTTGCGTAGTTCGGCCTTTGCTTCGGCAGGAATATCCAGACCGTCGATGAAAGACTGCAGGGCTTCGGGCGTAATTCCTTTGCCGCGGGTCAGGTCCTTCAGTTTTTCGTAGGCGTTTTCCACGGCGTAGCGGCGCATGACCGTCTGTACCGGTTCGGCCAGCACTTCCCAGCAGGCGTCGAGGTCTTCGGCGATGCGGGCGATGTTGAGCTCCAGCTTGCCGATACCCTTGAGGCTCGCTTCGTAGGCTATGACGCTGTGGGCAAAGCCGACGCCAAGATTGCGCAGCACGGTGGAGTCGGTCAGGTCACGCTGCCAGCGGGAGATCGGGAGCTTGCTGGCCAGGTGCTGGAACAGTGCATTGGCGATACCCAGGTTGCCTTCGGAGTTCTCGAAGTCGATCGGATTGACCTTGTGCGGCATGGTCGACGAGCCGATCTCGCCAGCAACGGTCTTCTGCTTGAAGTAACCGAGCGAGATGTAGCCCCAGACGTCGCGGTCGAAATCGATGAGGATGGTGTTGAACCGGGCGATGGCATCGAACAGTTCGGCAATGTAGTCGTGCGGCTCGATCTGCGTGGTGTAGGGGTTCCATGTCAGNCCGAGGTCGCCTTCGATGAACTCNCGGGCGTTGGCTTCCCAGTCGATCTCGGGATAGGCGCTCAGGTGGGCGTTGTAGTTGCCCACTGCGCCGTTGATCTTGCCCAGCAGCGGAACGGCGGCGACCTGGGCGATCTGGCGCTCCAGACGGTACACCACGTTTGCCAGCTCCTTGCCGAGCGTCGTCGGCGACGCCGGCTGGCCATGCGTACGCGAGAGCATCGGTACGTCGGCGAATTGCACGGCCAGGCTGCGGATCGATTCGGCAAGTTGGCGCATCAGCGGCAGCAGAACGCTGTCGCGGCCTTCACGCAGCATCAGCGCGTGGGAGAGGTTGTTGATATCTTCGCTGGTGCAGGCGAAGTGGATGAATTCGTTGACCTTGGCCAGTTCCGGCAGCTGCTTGGCCTGCTCCTTGAGCAGGTACTCNACGGCTTTTACGTCNTGGTTGGTGGTTCGCTCGAATTCCTTCACGCGCTCGGCGTGCTCCAGCTGGAAGTTCTCGGCCAGCTGGTTCAGCACCGAGTTGGCTTCGGCGGAGAAGGGGGGGACTTCCGGAATGCCTGGGTGGGCTGCCAGGCGCTGGAGCCAGCGGACTTCGACCTGGACGCGGCAACGAATCAGGCCGAATTCGCTGAAGATCGGGCGCAGGGCGCTGGTTTTGCCGGCGTAGCGGCCGTCGACGGGGGAAACCGCCGTGAGCGAGGAAAGCTGCATAGAGGGCATTCTCGGACAGTCAGGCAACGAAAAGAGGGCGCAGATTATACACGAATGGACCGGGTGGGCCCGGTACATTCGCCACCGTTAGCGGTCGTCATCCTGGGTCGAGCGCAGCCGTGGATAGAGCGCATCGAGCAGCTTGCGGCGGCTGAAGATCATTTGCCAACGGTGCCCGCCGAGCTGGCGCCACAGACGTGCCGAGCGAATTCCGGAGAGCAGCAGGGCGCGAATCTTGGCTGCATTGTCCGTCTGCTGCAGGTGCCGCATGTCGCCTTGAACCTGAATGCGCTGGCGAAATGTGCTCAGGGTGTCCTGGTACAAACCGCCGAACGAGGCCACGACATTTTCGTGGGTGATGCCGAAGTGCTCGACCTGCTGTTGAATCTGATCCAGACGGCTGCCAATGACCTGAAGCATGTCGTCGCGCTTGTCCAGCTGGCGCTCCAGACCGATCATCGCCAGTGCGTAACGCAGTGGTTCTCGCTGCAACGCGCTGCTGTCGCGCTCCAAGGCACCGACCAGAGCGCGATAGCCATCACGTAGATTGAGGTCATCACCGCCGTAGATTTCCAGTGTGGTTTCCGGATTGCGGGCCAGCAGGCTGCCCAGCATGCAGCCGAGCGAGGCGTTCGGAACCTGGCCGGTGCGAGCGATGCGGTCCACCAACGTTGCGGCTTCGAACACTGCGCCGAGTGCAATCAGTTGTTCGTCGAGCGTATTCATGCTCGACCCTCGAACCAGGGTTCGGCCTGCTCGATCACGCCGCCGCCAAGGCAGACTTCGCCGTCGTAGAACACGACCGACTGGCCCGGTGTCACCGCCCGTTGTGGCGCTTCGAAGACGGCACGATAGCCGTCTGCCGTCTTTTCCAGCGTGCAGGCCTGATCGCTCTGGCGATAGCGGACCTTGGCGGTCAGCTGGAGCGGAGCGCTGAGGTCGATGGGGTTCACCCAGTAGATTTCCGATGCCAGCAACGCGCGCGAGAACAACCACGGATGATCGTTGCCCTGGCCGACCACCAGCACGTTGCGCTGCAGGTCCTTGCTCAGNACGTACCAGGGCTCGTCGGAAGCATCCTTGAGGCCACCGATGCCCAAGCCCTGGCGTTGACCGATGGTGTGATACATCAAGCCGTGATGACGGCCGATCACTTCACCATCGATGGTTTCGATATTGCCNGGCTGGGCCGGAAGGTATTGCTTGAGAAAGTCGCTGAAGCGCCTTTCGCCGATGAAGCAGATGCCGGTGGAATCCTTTTTCTTCGCCGTGGCAAGCCCGTACTTTTCGGCGATCGCCCGCACTTCGGGCTTTTCCAGCTCGCCGACAGGAAACAGCGTCTTGCTCAGCTGTTCACCGCCGACCGCATGCAGGAAGTAGCTCTGATCCTTGTTCGGGTCCAGCCCTTTGAGCAGTTCGCTACGATCATTCACGTCGCGACGACGCACGTAATGGCCGGTCGCGATGAGGTCCGCCCCCAGCATCAATGCGTAGTCGAGAAAGGCTTTGAACTTGATCTCCCGGTTGCAAAGGATGTCCGGGTTCGGCGTGCGTCCCGCCTTGTATTCGGCAAGGAAGTGTTCGAAGACGTTGTCCCAGTANTCGGCTGCAAAGTTCGCCGTATGCAGCTTGATNCCGATNCGATCGCACACCGCTTGGGCGTCGGCCAAGTCTTCCTTGGCGGTGCAGTATTCCGTGCCGTCGTCCTCTTCCCAGTTCTTCATGAACAGGCCTTCGACCTGATAGCCCTGCTCGAGCAGCAGGAGGGCGGAAACGGAAGAGTCCACTCCGCCGGACATGCCGACGATGACACGTGTTTTTTCCGGGGCGGTGAGGGTGGTTACAGACATAGGAACACGCTGAGGCTCTGCAAAGGGGCGGAATTCTATCAGGCTGCAGCAGGCATGACGAAGCCGCGTTCAGTTGCGAATCACGTCAAGCGAATGCAGCGGCCCGGTCAGATAATCATCGATGCAGCGGGGCACCAGTTCGCTGCGCCAGCGTTCAGGTTGCGCCTCCAGCTCGTCGCGGCTCAGCCACCGAGCCGCGACAATGCCCTCGTCGAGCTGACGCTGCGGATCATGCTGCAGGGCTCTGGCGGCGAAGCATACGCGCTGATAGGTCACGCCATTGCTGGGCGCGGTGTACAGATAAATTCCCACAACGCCAATGAGCTCGACCTCCCAGCCGGTTTCTTCGAGGGTTTCCCGTACAGCCGCCTGGCGCAGATTCTCATTGGCTTCGAGATGCCCGGCAGGCTGATTGAGTACGAGTCGGCCCGCCTTGAGCTCTTCTACCAACAGAAAGCGCCCCTGGTCTTCGATAACGGTCGCGACGGTGATATGCGGTTGCCAGTCCATAAGAGCTGCCTTGTGTAAATGACGGGATGATAACAGTCACCTCCGCTCAGAAAGCACGAACCCCGGCACCAGGCCGGGGTTCGTGATAACACTCAAGCGTCGATTCAGGCGTTCAGCGCGGCCAGGGCTGCGTTAAAGGTTGCGCTGGGGCGCATCACCTTGCTGGTCAGTTCCGGGTTGGAGCGATAGTAGCCACCGATATCCACCGGCTTGCCTTGCACCTCGGCCAGTTCGGCGACGATGGTCGCTTCCTGCTCGGTCAACTGCTTGGCCAGCGGGGTGAAGTGGGCCTTCAGTTCGGNGTCTTCGTCCTGCGCGGCCAGAGCTTGCGCCCAGTACAGAGCCAGGTAGAAGTGGCTGCCGCGGTTGTCCAGCTGACCAACCTTACGCGCCGGTGACTTGTTGTTGTCCAACAGTTTGCCGGTGGCCTGGTCAAGGGTCTTGCCGAGGATCTTGGCCTTGATGTTGTCGGTCTTGATGCCGGTTTCTTCCAAGGACACAGCCAGAGCAAGGAACTCACCCAGGGAATCCCAGCGCAGGTAGTTCTCTTCTACAAGCTGCTGCACGTGCTTTGGTGCGGAGCCGCCGGCGCCGGTTTCGTACATGCCGCCGCCCGCCATCAGCGGAACGATTGAGAGCATCTTGGCCGAAGTGCCCAGTTCCATGATTGGGAACAGGTCGGTCAGGTAATCGCGCAGAACGTTGCCGGTCACCGAAATGGTGTCCTGGCCACGAATCATGCGCTCCATGCTGACGCGGATGGCTTCGTTGTAATCCATGATGCGGATGTCCAGACCGCTCAGGTCGTGATCCTTGAGGTAGGTTTCGACCTTGTTCTGCAACTGACGATCATGGGCGCGCTCCGGGTCAAGCCAGAAGATCGCCGGGGTGTTCGACTGGCGAGCACGGGTCACGGCCAGCTTGACCCAGTCGCGGATCGGAGCGTCCTTGGTCTGGCAAGCACGCCAGATGTCACCTTTCTCGACTTCGTGCTGCATCAGCACGGTGCCGTCGGCCAGAACGACGCGCATGGTGCCGTCGGCCTGCATCTCGAAGGTCTTGTCGTGCGAACCGTATTCCTCGGCTTTCTGTGCCATCAGGCCGACGTTCGGGACGCTACCCATGGTTACCGGGTCGAAGGCGCCGTTGGTCTTGCAGAAGTTGATCATCTCCTGGTAAATGCGGGCATAGGTGCTCTCCGGCATTACCGCTTTGGTGTCCTTCTGCTTGCCGTCCTTGCCCCACATCTGACCGGAGTTACGGATCATCGCCGGCATCGAGGCGTCGACAATTACGTCGCTCGGGATGTGCAGGTTGGTGATGCCCTTGACCGAGTCGACCATCGCCATTTCAGGGCGGTGGCTGTAAACCTCATGGATGTCATGCAGGATTTCTTCCTGCTGCGAGACCGGCAGCGACTTGATCTTGTCGTAGACGCTGCTGATACCGTTGTTCGGGTTGACGCCCAGTTCCTTGAACAGCTCGCCGTACTTGTCGAACACATCCTTGTAGTAAACGCTGACCGCATGACCGAAGACGATCGGGTGCGAGATCTTCATCATGGTGGCCTTGACGTGCAGGGACCACATCACGCCGGTTTCCTTGCAGTCCTGCAGGGTGTCTTCGAAGAAGGCGCGCAGCTTGTTGCAGCTCATGAACATGCCGTCGAGCACTTCGCCTTCCTGCAGAGACAGCTGCTTCTTGACCTCGACCTTGCCGTCCTTGCCGACGAACTCAATGCGCACATCACCAGCTTTGTCCATGGTGATCGACTGCTCGCTGGAGAAGAAGTCGCCACCACGCATGTAGTCGGCATGGGACTGCGAAGCCTTGCTCCACTTGCCCATCGAGTGCGGGTGCTTGCGAGCATAGGCTTTCACGGCGGCCGGAGCGCGGCGGTCGGAGTTGCCTTCGCGCAGCACGGGGTTCACGGCGCTGCCGAGTACCTTGCCATAGCGGGCGCGGGTATCTTTCTCCGCATCGGTCTGCGGGTCTTCCGGGAAGTTGGGGATGTTGTAGCCCAGGGCCTGCAATTCGGCGATGGCGGCCTTGAGCTGCGGCACGGAAGCGCTGATGTTGGGCAGTTTGATGATGTTGGCATCGGGCTGAACGGTCAGCTCGGCAAGCTTGGCCAGGTCGTCGTCGACTTTCTTGTCAGCGTCGAGCTGGTCGGCAAAGCTCGCAAGAATGCGCCCTGCAAGAGAGATGTCGCGTGTTTCGACGGCTATGTCAGCGGAGGCGGCGAAGGCTTCTACAATAGGAAGAAGCGAATAGGTAGCCAGCGCAGGGGCTTCGTCGGTGAAGGTATAGATGATCTTCGAAGGGGTGGACATTTAGCGATAACTCTCTTCTTGCAGGGCGTGCACAGAATCCCGAGTGCGCCGGGTAGGCGCTCTGGCTCTCCGTCTAGATGAAACCAGAAGGGGGATTCGCCGCGGTGATGATGGATGCACCAATAGAGTGTCGAGCATTTGAACCGCCGAGCCGCGGTAGCGACTCTGAGGTTTCAAGGGGCGGGACTTGTACAAGACAGGTTCGTCCCTTATGACTTGTGAGTCATCGCGGCAGTATACCATCGAGCCAGCCTCGGGCAGAACGGCATTGCGCATACGACGAACGAACATGTAGTTTCAGGCAATTCGAGTGGGTTACCCTCAAAGATGATCGATGTCTAACCACGAAGACGGAGTCCAGCATGGGATACCAAAAGATCCAGGTGCCATCCAGCGGTGACAAAATTACCGTTAACGCCGATAACACCCTGAACGTCCCCGACAACCCGATCATCCCTTATATAGAAGGGGACGGTATCGGCGTCGACATCAGCCCGGTGATGATCAAGGTCGTGGATGCCGCTGTTCAGAAGGCCTATGGCGGCAAGCGCAAGATTGCCTGGATGGAGATCTACGCGGGCGAGAAGGCTACGCAGGTCTACGATCAGGACACCTGGCTGCCGAAGGAAACCCTCGAAGCTGTCCGCGATTACGTCGTGTCGATCAAAGGCCCCCTGACCACTCCGGTCGGCGGTGGCATCCGCTCCTTGAACGTTGCGCTGCGCCAGGAGCTTGATCTCTACGTCTGCCAGCGTCCGGTTCGCTGGTTCACCGGTGTGCCGAGCCCGGTCAAGAAGCCGGGCGANGTGGATATGGTGATCTTCCGGGAGAACTCCGAAGACATCTACGCCGGTGTCGAGTGGAAGGCAGGCTCCCCGGAAGCGGAGAAGGTCATCAAGTTCCTTACCGAGGAAATGGGCGTCAAGAAGATCCGTTTTACCGAAAACTGCGGAATTGGGGTCAAGCCGGTTTCACTGGAAGGTACGAAGCGTCTCGTTCGCAAGGCGTTGCAGTACGCCGTCGACAATGACCGCAGCTCCGTCACCATTGTCCACAAGGGCAACATCATGAAGTTCACCGAGGGTGCCTTCAAGGAGTGGGGCTATGAAGTGGCCCGCGACGAGTTTGGCGCCGAGCTGCTGGATGGCGGGCCCTGGATGCAGTTCAAGAACCCTAACACCGGCAAGAACATAGTAGTCAAGGACGCCATCGCCGATGCCATGCTTCAGCAGATCCTGCTGCGCCCGGCCGAGTACGACGTCATCGCAACACTCAACCTGAACGGTGACTACCTGTCCGACGCGCTTGCCGCTGAGGTCGGCGGTATCGGTATTGCCCCCGGGGCAAACCTTTCTGACACGGTCGCCATGTTCGAAGCTACGCACGGTACCGCGCCGAAGTACGCCGGTCAGGACAAGGTCAATCCGGGCTCGCTGATTCTCTCGGCTGAGATGATGCTGCGCCATATGGGTTGGGTGGAAGCGGCAGACCTGATCATCAAGTCGACCGAGAGCGCTATCGCCGCCAAGACCGTCACCTACGACTTCGAGCGTCTCATGGAGGGCGCCCAGTTGATGTCATGCTCGCAATTTGGCGACGCGATGATCAGCCATATGTAAGGTGTGGAATGAAAAAGGCCGATCAGATGATCGGCCTTTTTTTTGTTTTGTTTCAGGACAAATCAGGCATCTACCGTCGAGACGCCTTGGGCAGCAGCAGGGGTCGTCGCCTCGGACACGGCCTGCTGTGGCCTGATGTCGGTTGCGTGAAGGCCTTTCGGACCCTGCAGGATGTTGAACATGACCGCTTGCCCAGCTTTCAGAGTTCGATAGCCTTCCATCTGGATGGCCGAGTAGTGGGCGAACAGGTCCTCATCGCCGCCGTCTGCTACGATGAACCCGTAGCCTTTGGCGTTGTTGAACCACTTGACCTTACCGCTTAGCATGCTGTTATCCCTCTGCAAAGGAGTCCATTACTGGAGTAACATCCATTTCATTCCGCGCTTATGCAGCCCGAGGCCTCATGTTGCGCAACCCGTTTGCCCTTGTAGGCACATACTGTTTGTATCACCGTTTTGCCGATAGTCAAGGCGACTCGTCAGCTGGCTGCGAAGCTGTCCATATTTATCTGGCCCCCGCGCCACGACCTAGAACCGTTATGCGCATGCATGCATTTGCTCAGATTCGACTAACATTCAATCAGGACCGGCCTCAACGGGACGAAGACGACGCGTCTGGTCTCGCTGTCCAGGAGGCCAAGCCGGAATTAAAGGCACCACCGATGTATAAAGTTGTCATGTTCAATGACGACTACACACCGATGGATTTCGTCGTCGAGGTGCTGGAAGGCATTTTCAATCACAGCAGGGAGCAGGCCACCAAGATCATGCTGGCCGTCCATACCGAGGGGCAGGCCGTCTGCGGGCTCTATACGCGCGACGTAGCCGAAACCAAAGCGATGCAAGTGAATCAATATGCAAGGGAATGCCAGCACCCGCTGCTCTGTGAGATCGAGAAGGACGGTTAACTCCGACTGCTGGAGAAGAGGTGAAAGCTATGTTGAACCGTGAGCTCGAAGTCACTCTGAATCTGGCTTTCAAAGAGGCACGTACCAAACGTCATGAATTCATGACGGTTGAACACCTCCTGTTGGCCCTACTGGACAATGAAGCGGCAGCCACCGTGCTGCGGGCCTGTGGCGCGAGCCTGGACAAGCTGCGCCATGATCTGCAGGAGTTCATTGATTCCACCACTCCACTAATTCCACAGCACGATGAGGAGCGCGAAACCCAGCCTACGCTTGGCTTTCAGCGCGTACTGCAGCGTGCCGTATTCCATGTCCAAAGCTCTGGCAAGCGGGAAGTGACCGGGGCAAACGTGCTGGTCGCGATTTTCAGCGAGCAGGAGAGCCAGGCCGTATTCCTTCTCAAGCAGCAGAACGTCGCGCGCATCGACGTCGTCAACTACATTGCTCACGGTATTTCAAAGGTGCCTGGCAATGCTGGTAGCCCGGAGAACGATGCGGAAATGCAGGATGAGGACGGTGGCGAGCCGGGTGCGTCAGGCAATCCTCTGGATGCCTATGCGAGCAATCTGAACGAGCTGGCGCGTCAAGGACGGATCGACCCGCTGGTTGGGCGTGAGAACGAAGTCGAGCGTGTCGCGCAGATTCTCGCGCGTCGGCGTAAGAACAATCCGCTTCTCGTAGGTGAAGCTGGCGTCGGTAAGACCGCTATTGCTGAAGGCCTGGCAAAACGCATAGTGGATAATCAGGTTCCGGACCTGCTCGCCGATAGCGTCGTCTACTCGCTAGATCTGGGTGCGCTGCTGGCGGGTACGAAGTATCGAGGTGATTTCGAGAAGCGCTTCAAGGCGTTGCTCGGGGAGTTGCGCAAGCGGCCGCATGCCATTCTTTTTATTGATGAGATCCATACGATCATCGGTGCCGGAGCTGCGTCTGGCGGCGTGATGGACGCGTCGAACCTGCTCAAGCCCTTGCTTTCTTCCGGTGAAATCCGCTGCATCGGCTCTACGACCTTCCAGGAATTCCGTGGGATCTTCGAGAAGGATCGCGCCCTCGCGCGTCGCTTCCAGAAAGTCGATGTCAGCGAACCTTCAGTCGAAGACACGATCGGCATTCTGCGTGGCCTTAAGGGGCGTTTCGAGCAGCATCACAACATCGAATACAGCGATGAGGCGCTTCGTGCCGCGGCAGAATTGGCCTCGCGCTACATCAATGATCGGCATATGCCTGACAAGGCCATCGACGTGATCGATGAGGCGGGCGCCTATCAGCGCCTGCAGCCGGAAGAGCAGCGGGTCAAGTGCATTGATGTCGAACAGGTCGAAGACATCGTGGCAAAGATTGCGCGGATTCCTCCGAAGCACGTCAGCAGTTCNGACAAGGAGCTGCTGCGTAACCTTGAGCGCGATCTGAAACTCACGGTTTTTGGCCAGGATGATGCGATCGACTCGCTGGCNACAGCCATCAAGCTTTCACGNGCTGGATTGAAGGCTCCGGACAAGCCGGTTGGATCGTTCCTTTTTGCCGGGCCTACCGGCGTNGGTAAGACAGAGGCTGCACGCCAGCTGGCTCGAGCGCTGGGCGTCGAGCTGATCCGTTTCGACATGTCCGAGTACATGGAGCGTCACACTGTATCTCGTCTGATCGGTGCGCCTCCTGGATACGTTGGGTTCGACCAGGGTGGCTTGTTGACTGAGGCCATCACCAAGCAGCCGCATTGCGTGCTGTTGCTGGACGAAATCGAAAAGGCGCACCCCGAGGTCTTCAACCTGCTGCTGCAGGTCATGGATCATGGCACGCTCACGGACAATAACGGTCGCAAGGCCGACTTCCGCAACGTGATCATCATCATGACCACCAATGCTGGTGCGGAGACCGCGGCGCGGGCTTCTATCGGTTTTACCTTGCAGGATCATGCCTCTGACGCGATGGAGGTCATCAAGAAGAGCTTTACGCCAGAGTTTCGCAATCGTCTGGATACCATCATCCAGTTCGGCCGTCTGAGTCACGAAGTCATCAAGAGCATCGTCGACAAGTTCTTGATCGAGCTGCAGGCGCAGCTCGAAGACAAGCATGTGACGTTGGAGGTGTCAGATGCTGCGCGCAGCTGGCTGGCGGAGCATGGCTACGATGCGCAGATGGGTGCGCGGCCGATGGCACGGCTTATTCAGGACAAGATCAAGAGGCCGTTGGCCGAGGAGATCCTGTTCGGTGAGCTGGCCGAACATGGTGGCGTGGTTCACATCGATATTCGGGGCGGCGAGCCGTTCTTCGAATTCGAGACCACTGCAGAGCTGGCCTGACCCTTGGTGGTATCGAGCGCCCGGCTTCGGCCGGGCGTTTTTCGTTCCGGCATTGCGTGCGTCCGTTTCCGGCTGTTTGCTGCTGCAACAAAAAAGCCCGGCATAAACCGGGCATTTTTCTCGCGGCTCGCTTAGCGGGCGCGGTAGGTGATGCGACCCTTGCTCAGATCGTAGGGGGTCAGTTCCACGCGAACCTTGTCACCGGTAAGAATCCGGATGTAGTTCTTGCGCATCTTTCCGGAGATGTGCGCAGTAACGACGTGCCCGTTTTCCAACTCCACACGAAACATGGTGTTAGGCAGGGTGTCGACGACAGTACCTTCCATTTCGAAGCTGTCTTCTTTCGACATTCAGTAAAGTCCTCGGTGTCCAAATGAGTGACCCGGCGCATGCATGCGCGGGCAAAAGCGGCAAGCATTGTGCCCGAAATGGGTCGATGAGCCAAGGACTTCAGCTGAGCGTCACCCAGCGCTGGTTGACCAGCAGTTCGATGGGGCGATATTCGGTCTTGTAATTCATCTTCCGGCAGTTCTTGATCCAGTANCCGAGGTACACGGCCTTCAGGCCNAGACGCGCTGCTTCGCCGATCTGCCAGAGAATCGCGTAGCGCCCCAGGCTGCGCCGTTCTTCTTCGGGATCGTAGAAGGTGTAAACGGCGGACAGTCCATTGGGCAGTACATCGGTGACGGCGACTGCGAGCAGTCGTCCATCCAGCCTGAATTCGTAGAATCGACAAAACGGTAGGTCGCGCACGAGGAAGGTATTGAACTGCTCGCGGCTGGGGGGGTACATGTCGCCGTCCGCATGGCGCTTTTCGATGTAGGTCGCGTAGAGCGNGTAGAGCTCCTCGCTNAACGCCGGGCGAACACAACGTACCTGCAGGTCAGCGTTGCGTTTGAGGATTCGTTTCTGTTGCCGGCTGAGCTCTGGCGAGCTTGCCGGAATGCGAGCCGGAATGCAGGCCGAGCACCGCTGGCAATGGGGGCGGTAGAGGTGATCGCCGCTACGCCGGAAGCCCATCTCGGAGAGTTCCGCGTACACCTGCGCGTCCATCGGCTGGCTAGGGTCGAGGAACAGCGTGGTGGCCTGTTCATCGGGCAGATAGCTGCACGCATGGGGCTGTGTGGCGTAGAACTTGAGGCGAGCCAGTGAAGTCATGGTCAACTCTCAGAAATCATGAGCTGAGTGTAGGTCAGCTTGCGGTAGCCGACTAGGCGCGCCAGTCGGCTGCGCTGGGCNGATCCAGATGCTCGGCAAGTGCGGCGGCGAATTGCTCACGCGCAATGCTGCGGGCGCCAAAGCTTTCCAGATGACGTGTCGGCATCTGGCAGTCAATCAGGACAAAACCCCAGTCACGCAGNTGTTCCACCAGTGTGACGAATCCAACCTTGGACGCATCGGTAGCGCGACTGAACATCGACTCGCCGAAAAATAGCTTACCGATTGCCAGTCCGTAGAGTCCGCCGACGAGATGCTGCTCCTGCCAGACTTCTACCGAATGCGCGACACCCATTTCGTGCAACTGAACATAGGCTTGCTGCATCGGTGTGGTGATCCAGGTTCCGTCCGAATAGCTACGAGGCCCGGCACAGCCTTGGATCACGTCGGTAAACGCTTGATCGAAGGTCACCTGAAATTCGCCCTGACGGATGCGCTTGCGCAGGCTGCGCGACACATGCAGTTCGTTCGGGAACAGCACCGTTCGCGGATCGGGAGACCACCACAGCAACGGCTGCCCATCCTGGTACCAGGGAAAGCAGCCGTGGCGATAGGCGGCCAGCAGGCGTTCATGGCTAAGGTCACCCCCAGCAGCCAAAAGGCCGTTGGGTTCTCGCAAAGCCGCTTCGAGAGGGGGGAAGCAGAGATCGTCGCGCTTTAGCCAGGTCAGCATGTCGCCACGCATATGCAGGTAGGAGAGGGCGGGCCGAGGGCCCGCCACTAGATCAGTTGTCGAGGTACTTTTCTGCGTCCAGAGCGGCCATGCAGCCGGCACCGGCCGAGGTGATCGCCTGGCGATAGACGTGATCAGCCACATCACCAGCAGCGAAGACGCCAGGGATGCTGGTGCAGGTGGCATCACCCTCGCCGCCACCTCTAATCTTCAGGTAGCCATCCTTCATTTCCAGCTGGCCCTGGAACAGGTCGGTGTTCGGCTTGTGGCCGATGGCGATGAATACGCCGGCGAGGTCCAGCTTGTTCTCTTCGCCGGTGAGAGTGCTCTTCAAACGGACACCGGTCACGCCGCTGGCATCGCCGAGTACTTCCTCGAGGGTATGGTTCCAGTGCAGGCGGATGTTGCCGTTGGCCGCCTTGTCCATGATCTTGTCCTGCAGGATCTTCTCCGACCGCAGTTTGTCGCGGCGGTGGATCAGGTGGACTTCCTTGGCAATGTTGGACAGGTACAGCGCTTCCTCGACCGCAGTGTTGCCGCCGCCGATCACCGCGACGACCTGGTTGCGATAAAAGAAGCCGTCGCAGGTGGCGCAGGCCGATACACCACGGCCAGCGAACGCCTCTTCNGAGGGCAGGCCGAGGTATTGTGCCGAGGCACCGGTGGCGATGATCAATGCGTCGCAGGTATAGACGCCGCTGTCGCCGCGNAGGGTGAATGGGCGCTGCTGCAACTCTGCGGTATGGATGTGATCGAAGACGATCTCGGTGTCGAAGCGCTCGGCGTGCTTCTGCATGCGGACCATCAGGTCCGGGCCGGTCAGACCTTCGACATCGCCGGGCCAGTTGTCGACTTCGGTGGTGGTGGTCAGCTGACCGCCGGGCTGGATGCCGGTGATCATCAGTGGCTTCAGATTGGCGCGGGCAGCGTATACCGCAGCGGTATATCCGGCCGGGCCGGAGCCGAGGATGATCAGACGCGAATGCTTGACTTCACTCATAAAAAGCCCTCATAAGCCTTTGTTGCAAATAGAGAAGCGTGCTCCAGTCGAGCCGCGTCGGGAAATCGGGCGTTTATGCTACACCGAAGCATCGGCAAAAGCCCAAGCCGCCGCGGAACCTGCATGCCATCGAATCGACAAACCCGTACAATGCCGGGGTTCTGGCTGACTACGGTTCATCGCGCCGCAGGCGCAGGAAAGAAAGCGTTTTGAAGAATTCCTCATCTACCGCGCCGGCAACCGTCTGGCGACAACAATTGCACTATCGCCTCAAGGAAGGCGCGTTGATAGCGCTCGGTGCGCTCTGCGTCTACCTGTGGATGGCGTTGCTTACCTACGACCCGGGCGATCCTGGCTGGACCCACACCAGCAATGTCGATCAGGTCCGCAACGCTGCCGGCCGTGCCGGCGCCTGGTTTGCCGATGTTCTGTTCATGGCGCTGGGCTATTTCGCCTATTTGTTTCCCCTGCTGCTTGGCGTCAAGGCCTGGCAAGTGTTCCGCGCGCGTCATCAGCCCTGGGTGTGGAACGGCTGGCTGTTCTCCTGGCGCCTGATCGGTCTGGTGTTCCTGGTCCTGTCCGGGTCCGCGCTGGCCTATATCCATTTCCAGGCCGCTCCTGGCTTGCCCGCGTCTGCCGGCGGTGCGCTGGGAGAGAGCCTCGGTCAGTTGGCCGTTCTGTCCCTTAACGTACAGGGCAGCACCCTTGCGCTGTTGGCGTTTTTCCTGTTCGGTCTAACGGTGTTCACCGATCTGTCCTGGTTCAAAGTGATGGACATCACCGGCAAGATCACTCTCGACCTCATCGAGCTGATCCAGAGCTTCTTCAGTCGCTGGTGGAGCGCCCGCGCCGAGCGCAAGCAGATGGTCGCCCAGTTGCGAGAAGTCGACGATGTCGTGAGCGAGGTGGCTGCGCCGATGGTGCGCGACCGTCGTGAGCAGGCCAAGGTCAAGGAGCGCATCATCGAACGTGACGAGTCCCTGGCCAAGCACATGAGCGAGCGCGACAAGCGTGTGGCTCCGGTGATCGCTCCGCCTGCTCCTGCCAAAGCCGCCGAACCGAGCAAGCGCGTGCTGAAAGAAAAGCAGGCCAACCTGTTTGTCGATCCGCTGATCGAGGGCAGCCTGCCGCCGATCTCGATACTTGATGCTGCCGAGAAACAGCAGAAGCAATACTCGCCTGAGTCGCTGGAAGCGATGTCGCGGCTGCTGGAGATCAAGCTGAAGGAGTTCGGTGTAGAGGTCATCGTCGAGTCGGTACATCCAGGCCCGGTGATCACCCGCTTCGAAATCCAGCCGGCAGCCGGTGTGAAGGTAAGCCGTATCTCCAATCTGGCCAAAGACCTTGCGCGCTCACTGGCAGTGATCAGCGTGCGGGTGGTCGAAGTGATTCCGGGCAAGACCACTGTAGGTATCGAGATTCCCAACGAGGATCGTCAGATCGTGCGCTTCTCCGAGGTGCTGTCTTCGGCCCCCTACGACGACGCCAAATCACCGGTCACCCTGGCACTCGGCCATGATATCGGCGGTAAGCCGGTCATCGCCGACCTAGCGAAGATGCCGCACCTGCTAGTGGCTGGTACCACTGGTTCCGGTAAGTCGGTGGGCGTCAACGCGATGATTTTGTCGATCCTGTTCAAGTCCACGCCGGAAGAGGCGCGGTTGATCATGATCGATCCCAAGATGCTTGAACTGTCGATCTACGAAGGCATTCCGCACCTGCTTTGCCCCGTCGTCACGGACATGAAGGAGGCGGCCAACGCACTGCGCTGGAGCGTCGCCGAGATGGAGCGGCGCTACAAGCTGATGGCGGCCATGGGCGTGCGTAACCTCGCGGGCTTCAATCGCAAGGTCAAGGAAGCCGAAGAGGCGGGCACACCGCTTACCGATCCGCTGTTCCGTCGCGAGAGCATGGATGACCAGCCGCCGCCGCTGAAATCCCTGCCGACCATCGTCGTGGTGGTGGACGAATTCGCCGACATGATGATGATCGTCGGCAAGAAGGTCGAAGAGCTGATCGCGCGTATCGCACAGAAGGCACGCGCGGCGGGTATTCACCTGATCCTTGCCACCCAGCGTCCGTCGGTGGATGTGATTACCGGCCTGATCAAGGCCAACATTCCCACCCGAATGGCATTCCAGGTATCCAGCAAGATTGATTCGCGCACCATCCTCGACCAAGGTGGTGCCGAGCAGTTGCTGGGGCACGGTGACATGCTCTACCTGCCGCCGGGCACCGGCCTGCCGATTCGTGTCCATGGCGCGTTCGTTTCCGATGAGGAAGTGCACCGGGTGGTCGAGGCCTGGAAGGCCCGTGGCGCGCCTGACTACATTGAAGACATTCTTGCTGGCGTCGAAGAGGCGGGTAGCGGCTTCGATGGTAGCAGTGGCGAAGGCAGCGGAGAGGGCAGCGAAGAAGACCCGTTGTACGACGAGGCCGTTCGCTTCGTCACTGAAAGCCGCCGTGCGTCGATTTCCGCCGTGCAGCGCAAACTCAAGATTGGCTATAACCGCGCCGCGCGGATGATCGAGGCCATGGAAATGGCTGGCGTGGTGACATCCATGAACACCAATGGCTCGCGCGAAGTCATCGCGCCGCCGCCTATGCGCGATTGAATCGCTTCGAGGGCTAAATGCAATTGATCCGTTTGCTGTGTGCATCTGTCCTGATGGTTGCCCTGGCCCCGGCACACGCCGACCAGGCTGCATCNACCAAACGACTGACTGATTTGCTNAACCANGCTGAAACCCTGACNGGCCGCTTCTCGCAGCTGTCGCTCGACGGCAGCGGCACCCAGCTGCAGGAAACCTCCGGTGAACTGGCGCTCAAGCGCCCCGGGCAGTTCCGCTGGCACACCGATGCACCGATGGAGCAGCTGCTGGTCTCCAACGGCGAGAAGGTCTGGCTGTATGACCCNGACCTGGAGCAGGTCACCGTCCAGCAACTCGACCAGCGCTTGACGCATACCCCGGCGCTACTGCTCTCCGGTGACGTATCGACCATCAGCGAGAACTTCGAGGTTTCCCACAAGGAGGCCGGTGAGGTTGTGGATTTCACTCTCAAGCCCAAGGCCAAGGACACGTTGTTCGATAATCTGCGCCTGTCGTTCCGTAGCGGCGTGATCAACGACATGCAGCTGATCGACAGCGTCGGTCAGCGCACCAACATCCTCTTCATGGGCGTGAAGATGAATCAGCCGCTCAAGGCCGACACGTTCACCTTCGAGATTCCTGAGGGTGCCGACGTCATTTCCGAGTGACCCTCATCTGACATTCGTATCAGGCGGCCTGCGCAGCGGCTGGCCGCTGCAATCGAGGTAACCGTCCGCAATGGACCTGTTCAGCCGCGAGCCTGTCGCTCAACCCCTTGCCGCGCGTCTGCGTGCAGCCAGCCTCGACGAGTACGTCGGGCAGGAGCACCTGCTCGCGCGCGGCAAGCCGTTGCGCGAGGCGCTGGAACAGGGCGCGCTGCATTCCATGGTGTTCTGGGGGCCGCCCGGGGTTGGTAAGACCACTCTGGCGCGGCTCCTGGCAAAAGTCTCCGATGCCCATTTCGAGACGGTTTCCGCCGTGCTCGCCGGGGTCAAGGAGATTCGCCAGGCGGTCGAGATCGCCAAGCAGCAGGCCGCCCAGTACGGACGGCGCACCATCCTGTTCGTCGATGAAGTGCATCGCTTCAACAAATCCCAGCAGGACGCCTTCCTGCCTTACGTCGAAGACGGCACGCTGATCTTCATCGGTGCGACCACCGAGAATCCCTCCTTCGAACTCAACAACGCCTTGCTCTCGCGCGCCCGCGTCTACGTGCTGAAAAGTCTCGACGAGGCGGCGCTGCGTAAACTGGTCACCCGCGCATTGAGCGATCCAAAAGGGCTGGGTGACCTGCATCTGGAACTGCCGGAAGAGAGCTTCCAGATGCTGCTGGCTGCTGCCGATGGTGACGGTCGTCGGCTGCTCAACCTGCTGGAGAACGCATCGGACCTGGCCGAGGAGGGCGGTAGCATCAGCACCGACTTGCTGCAGGATCTGCTGGGTGACAGCCGTCGCCGTTTCGACAAGGGCGGTGAGGCGTTCTACGACCAGATTTCGGCACTGCACAAGTCCGTGCGCGGCTCCAATCCCGACGCGGCACTGTACTGGTTCGCGCGTATGCTCGATGGTGGCTGCGACCCGCTGTACATCGCCCGGCGCGTCGTGCGCATGGCCAGCGAGGAGATCGGCAATGCCGACCCACGCGCGCTGCCGCTGTGTCTGAATGCCTGGGATGTGCAGGAGCGCCTGGGTAGCCCGGAAGGGGAGCTGGCCGTGGCGCAAGCGATCGTCTATCTCGCCTGCGCGCCGAAGAGCAACGCCGTCTACACCGCGTTCAAGGCAGCCATGCGCGATGCTGCCGAGAACGGCTCGCAGGAAGTGCCGCTGCATTTGCGTAATGCACCGACCAAGCTGATGAANGAACTCGGCTACGGCAAC
>JGI25321J39296_1000742_pt1 | contig 23417 bp, 22 predicted proteins | sample AutmiccommuBRH23_FD_39296 | JGI IMG/M metagenome (IMG submission 39296)
CCCAGCCATTCGCCGATACGGCTGCCCGGTACGGCGAGAATCCCGGTATTGCCCTCGCGGATCGCCTTCTGCTCGTCGCTGGCATCCTTATGCTCGACGATAGCCTGCACTTCGCCGCGCGCGTCGCGAACGATGCGTCCATAGCCGGTTGGGTCGTCCAGCTTCACCGTCAGCAGCGCGAGTTGCTCCGGCCCGACCTTCTGCAACAGGCGCTGCAGGGTGTCGGCTTCGATCAGTGGTACGTCACCGTAAAGGATCAGCACGCGCTCGGCCGACAGATTCGGCAACGCCTGGGCTACAGCATGGCCGGTTCCCAGCTGCTCGGCCTGAACGACGAAGGCGAGATCATCGCCGGCCAGTCGCTGGCGCACCTGCTCGGCACCGTGGCCAATGACCACCTGGATGCTTTTCGGCTGCAATGCACGCGCGGTGTCGATCACGTGCCCGAGCATGGATTTTCCGGCGACCGGATGCAGAACCTTGGGCAGCGCCGAACGCATGCGCGTGCCCTGGCCAGCGGCGAGAATGACGATATCGAGAGACATGAAGCGATTCCTGAGCGGTATCGGCCCGTCAGCTCACCCGTACGTCAGAGTGCAGCTGGTATCAGCGCCGACAAATGGCAGAAAAAGAAAAAGGGTAGCCAAGGCTACCCTTTTACTCGTGCGCGATGAAGTCGCTTGCCGATCAGTGTCGGCCGTACTTCTTGCGCATTGCCTCGATGGTTCGCAGCTGGGCTGCGGCCTCGGCCAGGCGAGCGGCGGCGGAGCCGTAATCGAACTCCGCGCCCTTCTCGTGNAGGGCCTTCTCGGCAGCTTTGACGGCAGCCTGAGCGGCAGCTTCGTCGATGTCCTTGGCGCGCGTAGCGGTATCGGCGAGAACCTTCACCATGTTCGGCTGCACTTCGATGAAGCCGCCGGAGATGTAGAAGATCTCCTCGTCACCACCCTGCTTGATCACTCGAACCGGACCNGGCTTGAGATCAGTCAGCAGCGGCGCGTGACCCGGCAGAACGCCGATGTCACCCAGGTTGCCGTGGGCGACGACCATTTCCACCAGCCCCGAGAACAGCTCTTCTTCCGCACTGACGATGTCGCAATGCACTGTCATAGCCATGTTCATGCCTCGGTAATCAGCCTGACCAGCAGCTGCCGGTCAGGCTGGTTGGCGCCCGCGAACGGGCGCGCCAGTTACAGTTTCTTGGCTTTCTCGATGGCTTCGTCGATGCTGCCGACCATGTAGAACGCCTGTTCCGGCAGATGGTCGTAGTCGCCATTGAGGATGCCGGAGAAACCACGGATGGTTTCCTTCAGCGGAACGTACTTGCCTGGCGAGCCAGTGAAGACTTCGGCCACGAAGAACGGCTGNGACAGGAAGCGCTGGATCTTACGAGCGCGGGATACCAGCTGCTTGTCGGTCTCGGACAGTTCGTCCATACCGAGGATCGCAATGATGTCCTTCAGCTCTTTGTAGCGCTGCAGCACGTACTGAACGCCGCGAGCGGTGTCGTANTGCTCCTGGCCNATCACCAGCGGATCCAGCTGACGCGAAGTCGAGTCGAGCGGNTCGACCGCCGGGTAGATACCCAGGGAGGCGATGTCACGCGACAGTACGACGGTGGCGTCGAGGTGGGCGAAGGTGGTCGCCGGGCTCGGGTCGGTCAGGTCGTCCGCAGGTACGTATACGGCCTGTACCGAGGTGATCGAGCCGTTCTTGGTGGAGGTGATACGCTCCTGCAGAACGCCCATCTCTTCGGCCAGAGTCGGCTGATAACCTACCGCGGAAGGCATACGACCCAGCAGCGCGGATACTTCGGTACCGGCCAGGGTGTAGCGGTAGATGTTGTCGACGAAAAGCAGAACGTCACGACCTTCGTCACGGAACTTCTCGGCCATGGTCAGGCCGGTCAGTGCAACGCGCAGACGGTTTCCCGGCGGCTCGTTCATCTGGCCGTAAACCAGGGCAACCTTGTCCAGAACGTTGGAGTCCTTCATCTCGTGATAGAAGTCGTTACCTTCACGAGTACGCTCACCCACACCGGCGAACACGGAGTAACCGCTGTGCTCCATCGCGATGTTACGGATCAGCTCCATCATGTTTACGGTCTTGCCTACACCGGCACCACCGAACAGACCGACCTTACCGCCCTTGGCGAACGGGCANACCAGGTCGATAACCTTGATGCCGGTTTCCAGCAGCTCGTTGCCGCCAGCCTGCTCTGCGTAGGACGGAGCAGCGCGGTGGATGGTCCAGCGCTCTTCTTCACCGATCGGGCCGGCTTCGTCGATGGGGTTACCCAGGACGTCCATGATGCGGCCCAGGGTCTGCTTGCCGACCGGTACGGAGATACCGGTGCCGGTGTTGACGACGTCCAGGCCACGCTTGAGGCCTTCGGTCGAACCCATGGCGATGGTACGGACAATGCCGTCGCCCAGCTGCTGCTGGACTTCCAGGGTGGTCTCGGCGCCTTGAACTTTCAGCGCGTCATAGACGTTCGGTACCACATCGCGCGGAAATTCCACGTCGATAACGGCGCCGATGATTTGAACGATACGTCCGCTACTCATGTTTGGTTCCTCTGAATATTTGAACCGTTCTTAAACCGCGGCAGCGCCGCCGACGATTTCCGAAATTTCCTGAGTGATCGCAGCCTGACGGGCCTTGTTGTAGACCAGTTGCAGGTCNCCGATCAGCTCACCGGCGTTGTCGGTTGCGTTCTTCATGGCAATCATCCGCGCGGCCTGTTCGGCTGCGCCGTTCTCAACCACCGCCTGATAGGCCTGGGACTCGATGAACCGTACCAGCAGAGCATCCAGCAGCTGCTGGGCGTCCGGCTCGTAGAGGTAGTCCCACTGACCTTTCTTGACCGGCTCGGCGTTCTCGTCTGCGGCCAGCGGCAGCAGTTGGTCGACCGTGGGCTTCTGGGTCATGGTGTTGATGAACTTGTTGGATACCAGGTACAAGCGATCGATACGGCCATTGTGGAAGCCGTCCAGCATGACCTTGACGCTGCCGATCAGATCATTGATCGACGGCTCTTCGCCGAGGTTGCCGATCGCTGCGACGACGTTGCCGCCGAAGCTGCGGAAGAAGCTCGCGCCNTTGTTGCCGATCACGCAGAGGTCGACTTCGACCTTCTGATCGTGCCACTCCTTCATGTTCTTGATCAGGACCTTGAACAGGTTGATGTTCAGGCCACCGCAAAGACCACGATCGGTCGACACNACGATGTAGCCGACACGCTTGACCGGACGCTCTACCATGAACGGATGACGGTATTCCGGGTTGGCAAAGGCCAGATGGCCGATTACCTGCCGGATCCGCTCCGCATAAGGGCGGCTGGCAGCCATGCGCATCTGTGCCTTGCGCATCTTGCTGACCGCCACCTTTTCCATGGCGCTGGTGATCTTCTGCGTGCTTTTGATGCTCGCAATCTTGCTGCGAATCTCTTTTGCGCCTGCCATTTGACACCTATCGGGTTAGCAGGCGGGAGCCTCACGGCTCCCGCTGCGGCTTACCAGCTTTGAGTGGCCTTGAACTTCTCGATACCGGCCTTCAGGCCTGCGTCGATTTCGTCATTGAAGTCACCCTTCACGTTGATCTTCGCCATCAGATCGGCGAACTCGCGGTTGAAGAAGGCGATCAGGGCCTGCTCGAAGGCGCCAACCTTGGCCACTTCCACGTCCGTCAGGAAACCGCGCTCGGCGGCGTACAGGGACAGGGACATGTCGGCGATGGACATCGGCGCGTACTGCTTCTGCTTCATCAGCTCGGTAACGCGCTGACCATGCTCCAGCTGCTTGCGGGTCGCTTCGTCGAGGTCGGAAGCGAACTGCGCGAACGCAGCCAGTTCACGGTACTGAGCCAGAGCGGTACGGATACCACCAGACAGCTTCTTGACGATCTTGGTCTGAGCAGCACCACCAACACGGGATACCGAGATACCGGCGTTGACGGCCGGACGGATACCTGCGTTGAACATGGCCGATTCCAGGAAGATCTGACCNTCGGTGATGGAAATCACGTTGGTCGGAACGAACGCGGAAACGTCGCCCGCCTGGGTTTCGATGATCGGCAGAGCGGTCAGCGAGCCGGTCTTGCCAGTTACGGCACCGTTGGTGAACTTCTCGACATACTCTTCGGAAACGCGCGACGCACGCTCCAGCAGACGGCTGTGGAGATAGAACACGTCGCCCGGATAGGCTTCACGTCCCGGCGGACGACGCAGCAGCAGGGAGATCTGGCGGTACGCCACGGCCTGCTTGGACAGATCGTCATACACGATCAGCGCGTCTTCACCGCGGTCGCGGAAGTACTCGCCCATGGTGCAACCAGCGTAAGGCGCCAGGTACTGCAGGGCAGCGGATTCGGAGGCGGACGCAGCAACAACGATGGTGTTGTGCAGCGCGCCGTGCTCTTCCAGCTTGCGAACCACGTTGGCGATGGTCGACTGCTTCTGACCAATGGCAACGTAAACGCAGCGGATGCCGCTGTTCTTCTGGTTGATGATGGCGTCGATGGCCAGGGCGGTCTTGCCGATCTGACGGTCGCCGATGATCAGCTCACGCTGGCCACGGCCTACCGGGATCATGGCGTCGACCGACTTGTAACCGGTCTGCACCGGCTGGTCGACGGACTTACGCCAGATCACGCCCGGCGCAACCTTCTCGACCGCGTCAGTTGCCTGAGCGTTGATCGGGCCTTTGCCATCAATCGGGTTACCCAGTGCGTCGACAACGCGGCCCAGCAGTTCCGGACCAACCGGAACTTCAAGGATGCGGCCGGTGCACTTGGCGCTCATGCCTTCGGTCAGGCCCAGGTAGTTACCCAGAACCACGGCACCTACGGAGTCCTGCTCCAGGTTCAGTGCCATACCAAAGATGCCGCCAGGGAACTCGATCATTTCGCCGTACATGACGTCGGCCAGACCGTAGATACGTACGATACCGTCAGAAACGCTGACGACGGTGCCCTCATTACGGGCTTGAGCAGCGACATTCGATTTCTCGATGCGCTGCTTGATGATTTCACTAATCTCGGAAGGATTCAGTTGCTGCATGCCATGACCCTCAAATCAGGATTTCAACGATTCGGCCAACTGGCTCAGTTTGCCGCGGACCGAACCGTCGACAACCACATCACCGGCGCGAATCAACACGCCGCCGATCAGCGCAGGATTCACGGCCTGCTGGAGGTTGACGGTGCGATCTAGCCGCTTCGACAGGGCGGCAGCCAAAGTTTGGAGTTGCTCGTTGCTGAGCTCGAAGGCGGTTTCAACTTCTGCCTCGAGCGTTTTCTCGGCTTGCGCCTTGATGTCCTCGTACAGCTCCCACACGGTCGGCAGTACCGACAGGCGATCGTTCTCGCCAAGGGTCTGGACGTAGTTGCGGAAAGCTTCGTCGGCGTCGTCACCGAGTAGACGCACCAGCCCCTGGACCTTGCTTTCGCTGGTCAGGCGGGGGTCGTTCAGCAACGCTGCGACTTCTGGGACTTCAACAGCGATGGCGGCCAGGTTCAGCATTTTCGACCAGGACTCGGTCGTTCCTGCGGCGCTGGCAAACTCGAAAGCGGCTTTCGCGTAAGGCCGAGCAAGCGTCTGGGTATTGATCATCGCTTGCCTCGCTTAGAGTTGGGAGGCCAGTTTTTCGACCAGCTCGTTGTGCACCTTGGCGTCCACCTGGGACTCCAGGATCTTCTCTGCACCGGCGACGGCAAGAGCCGCTACCTGATTGCGCAGTTGGTCCCTGGCACGGTTCACTTCCTGTTCGATCTCGGCGCGGGCGCCGGCGACCAGTCGCTCGCCTTCGACACGTGCCTGCTGCTTGGCTTCCTCGATGATCGCATTGGCGTGCTTGTTCGCCTGCTCGATGATCTGGGCTGCCTGCTCCTTGGTCTCGCGGAGGGTGTTGGACACCTTGTCCTGAGCCAGTTTCAGGTCTTGCTGCGCACGGCCTGCCGCATCCAGTCCTTCAGCGATCTTCTTCTGGCGCGCTGCCATGGCTGCCGTGATTGGCGGCCAGACGAGCTTCATGCAGAACCAGACGAAGATAGCGAAGGCGAGCGTTTGACCGAACAGCGTCAAGTTAATGTTCACAGCGATTTACCTCGTGCTATCTCGTTCAACGCGGGAGTCATTCCACGGCGACGGGGCTCGCCCGGCGAACCCCATCTCAAACCGGAAAGTGATTAACCGGCGACAACGAAGATGAGGTACATCGCGATACCAACGCCGATCATCGGCACGGCGTCGAGCAGGCCGGCCATCAGGAAGGTTTTGGTTTGCAGCTGGGGAGCCAGCTCAGGCTGACGAGCAGTGGATTCCAGCAGCTTGCCGCCCAGCAGGGCGAAGCCAATACCGGTGCCCAGGGCACCCAGACCGATCATGATGGAGGCGGCGATGTAGACGAGTTCCATGTAAAGCTCCTGAAGCTAAGGGGGGTTAAGGTTTTTCGGTTAAANCGTTAGCGGTTTTCAGTGATGTTCTTCATGGGCAGAGCTCAGGTACACCACCGTCAGTACCATGAAGATGAAGGCCTGAAGCGGGATCACCAGGATATGGAAGATCGCCCAAGGCACATTCAGGGTCCACTGCACGTAGAACGGCAGCAGAGCGATGAGGATGAACACCACCTCACCGGCATACATGTTGCCGAACAGACGCAGCGCGAGGCTGAGCGGCTTGGTCAGCAGGCCGAGAATCTCGAGGAACAGGTTGAACGGCACCAGCGACCAGTGGTTGAACGGAGTGAACGCCAGCTCCTTGCTGAAGCCACCGAAACCCTTGACCTTGACGCTGTAGAAGAGGATCAGAATGAACACGCCGAGCGACAGACCGAAGGTACCGTTCGGGTCGGCGGTTGGCACGATCTTGAACGCCGGAAGGCCCAGCAGGCTGGCCAGCCCAGGGATGTAGTCGACCGGAATCCACTTCAGGCTGTTCATCAGGAACACCCAGACGAAGATGGTCAGCGCCAGCGGAGCGATCAGAGCATTGCGGCCGTGGAAGGTGTCCTTCACCACGCCTTCGACGAATTCGACGCACATCTCGACGAAGTTCTGCAGCTTGCCCGGTACACCGGTCGTGGCGGACTTGGCGGCGCTGCGGAACAGCAGGATGAAGATGGCGCCCATCAGCAGCGACCAGCCGAGGGTATCCAGGTGGAATGCCATGAAGCCCATGTCACGAGCTTCCAGACCCGTCTGAGCGATGGTCCAGGTGGCCTGATCGAGAACGGAGCCATCAGCACGCTCGTAACCTGCCGGCAGCTTGCCGTAGGTGAGGTTTTGCAGGTGGTGCTGGATATATTCAGCGGGGGTACTCGCCATAAACGCCTCAATGCTCAATGCTTCGGATTGTTTTTCATCAGCAGGAGCGCGCTTGCTCCGACACCCAGAACCAGCAGATAGCCGGCAAACAAGGCGATCGGTTCCAGCGGTTTCACTCCCACGAACACCAACGCAAAAAGCGCTGCTGCCAGAATCTGTTTACCCATCTCGCCAGACCAGAACGACTGGATGATCGCCTGAGTCGAACGTGCGCCAAAGTAACGAAAGGCCTTGTACGCGAAATACACGTTCGCTGACAGCGCAATCAAACCACCGCACAGCGCGGAGTAGCCGGCGACCATACCAAAAACCAGGCCACATGAGACAGCGGTCACTACTACGACCATTGCCTGCATCAGCAATACGCGAAATGCCGGAAGGCGATGGAAGGGTGTTCTGTTGCGTATGTTCACCTGAATTCCATCGCTGTAGCAGGCCGCGTAAATAATTGTCCGCAGTCAAAAAAGCGCGGCGAGTATAGGAGCAGGCCAGCCAGGGTTCAACTCTCCGGTAGTATTTTCCGACCGGCACTACAAACAATTTGTATCAGCGGATGTGGGCCAATACACCCTGCAGTTCATCCAGCGAACTGTAGCGGATCACCAGCTGCCCTTTGCCCCTCTGTCCGTGCTTGATCTGCACCGGAGAGCCCAGGCGTTCCGCCAGGCGCTGCTCCAGACGGCTGATGTCCGGGTCGACCTTGACTTCGGCTTTCGGTGTTTCCTTGCTGCTCAACCACTGACGCACCAGGGCTTCGGTCTGGCGCACGGTCAGCCCACGTGCGACAACGTGCCGCGCGCCTTCGACCTGCTGTTCCGCCGGCAGACCTAGCAATGCTCGCGCGTGGCCCATCTCCAGGTCACCGTGTGACAGCAGCGTCTTGATCTCTTCCGGCAGCGCAATCAGGCGCAGCAAATTGCTTATCGAGACACGCGACTTGCCTACCGCGTCGGCAACTTGCTGCTGGGTCAGCTGGAACTCCTGTTGCAAGCGCTGCAGTGCGACGGCTTCTTCGATCGGATTCAGGTCTTCGCGCTGGATGTTCTCGATCAGCGCCATGGCAATGGCCGCCTCGTCCGGCACTTCGCGAACCAGCGCCGGCACCTTCTCCAACCCGGCCTGCTGGCTGGCGCGCCAGCGACGTTCACCGGCGATGATCTCGAAACGGCCACCGCTGACGGGACGCACCACGATCGGCTGCATCACGCCGTGGTTCTTGATCGACTGGGCCAGCTCCTCCAGGGCCTGCGGGTCCATATCGCGGCGCGGCTGGTACTTGCCGCGCTGGATCAGGTCCAGCGGCAGGTGCTGGAGTTCACGGGTATCGACCTTCGCAGCCTCTTCCTGCATTGCCGAAACGCTGGCGCCGCCGAGCAGGGCGTCGAGTCCACGGCCTAGGCCTCTTTTCTTGGTCGCCATGAGTAGTCCTTATGCGGGGGCGCCACGCGCCGACTGGCGCTGGCGTCGCGACAGTTCACCGGCCAGGGCCAGATAGGCCAGAGCGCCCTTGGATTGCTTGTCGTAGACCAGCGCCGGCATGCCGTGGCTGGGGGCCTCGGCGAGCCGGACGTTGCGCGGGATAACGGTGTCGTAGAGTTTGTCGCCGAAATGCGCCTTGAGCTGTTCGGATACATCGTTGGTCAGACTGCTGCGCGGGTCGTACATGGTGCGCAGCAGGCCTTCGATCTTCAGGCTGGGGTTGAGCGCCTGGCCGATACGCTGGATCGAATTGACCAGATCGGTAAGCCCTTCGAGCGCGTAATACTCGCACTGCATGGGAATGATGACGCCGTCCGACGCAGCCAGCGCGTTGATGGTCAGCATCGACAGCGACGGCGGGCAATCGATGAGGATGTAGTCGTAGTTCTCCCGCACCGGTGCCAGTGCTTCACGCAGGCGTTTTTCCTTGGCCGGCAGATTCAGCAGGGCCACTTCCGCCGCGGTCAGGTCGCGATTGGCCGGCAGCAACTGATAGCCGCCATGCTCGGAGAACTGCATGGCATCCACCAGGCTGCATTCGCCGATCAGTACGTCGTAGATCGAGTACTCCAGTCCGAGCTTGTCCACACCGCTACCAGTGGTGGCGTTGCCCTGGGGGTCGAGATCGATCAGCAGCACGCGACGGCGCGTGGCAACCAGCGAAGCCGCAAGGTTGATGCAGGTGGTGGTCTTGGCGACACCGCCCTTCTGGTTGGCAATGGCGAAAACTTTAGCCATGGTCAGTGTCTGTCCGGGTCATGAAGTGCGGCGCAGTATCAGCAGATGGCGCTGGCCTTGGCAACCGGGAACCTTGAGTACGTGACAGGCATCGAGGCGGAAGTCGGCGGGCAGCCGTTGCAGTTCGTCGTCCGGCTGCACGCCCTTCATCGCCAACCAGCGCGTCTGGGTATTGCCCAGATGCCGCGTCCAGCTGGCGAAGTCCTCAAGGGAACTGAAGGCGCGCGAGGTGATGCCGTCGAAGGCTTCCGCCGGCTGGAACTGCTCGACGCGGCTGTGCACGACTTCGAGGTTGGCCAGTTTCAGCTCCAGCTTCACCTGCGTCAGGAATCGCGTTTTTTTCCCATTGGAGTCCAGCAGCGTGAAGCTGCGATCAGGAAACATGATTGCCAGCGGCACGCCAGGCATGCCACCACCGCTGCCGACGTCCAGCCAGGTCTGTCCGGACTCGGCAACGAAGGACACCACGCTCAGGCTGTCGAGCAGGTGTCGCGAAACCATTTCGTCGGGATCGCGCACCGCGGTGAGGTTGTAGGCCTTGTTCCACTTGATCAGCAGTGCCAGGTAGGCCAGCAACTGCTGCTGTTGCCCTTCACTCAGCTCGACACCGAGCGCCTGGGCGCCGCGCACGAGTTCGGCGGCATGGGATTCGCTGACCAGACTCATCAGGCGCTCTGCTCCAGCTGCTGGCCGGCATTGCGCTTCTTCAGATGAATCATCAGCAGCGACACCGCAGCGGGAGTGACTCCCGGAATACGCGAGGCCTGCCCGAGCGTCTCAGGCCTTGCCTGACCGAGCTTGTGCTGAATCTCCTTCGACAAGCCCGGAATCGTCGTGTAGTCGAGATTCTCCGGCAAGGCGATGTTTTCGCTGGCACGCAGTCGATCGATCTCGTCCTGCTGCCGTTCGATGTAGCCGGCGTACTTGGTCTTGATCTCGACCTGCTCGGCGACCTGAGGATCCTGCGCACCGTCACCGGTCAGTTCGATCAGGCTCTGGTAATCGATTTCCGGACGAGCCAGCAGATTGAGCAGATTGTACTCGCGGGCCAGCGGGCTGCCGAAACGCTCGGCGATGGCATCTCCCTGTGGTGTGCCGGGACGAACCCAGCAACTCTTCAGGCGCTGCTCCTCGAGCTCGATACCTTCGCGCTTGGCGCAGAACGCAGCCCAGCGGGCATCGTCCACCAGACCCAGTTCGCGGCCCTTCTCGGTCAGACGAAGATCGGCATTGTCCTCACGCAGGATCAGCCGGTATTCGGCACGCGAGGTGAACATCCGATAGGGCTCCTGGGTACCGAGGGTGATCAGGTCATCGACCAGCACGCCTAGGTAGGCCTCATCGCGGCGCGGACACCAGCTGTCCTTGCCCTGCGCCCGCAGCGCAGCGTTGGCTCCGGCGAGCAGTCCCTGGGCACCAGCTTCTTCGTAACCGGTGGTGCCATTGATCTGGCCGGCGAAGAACAGCCCGCCGATCACCTTGGTCTCCAGGCTGTACTTGAGATCACGTGGGTCGAAGTAGTCGTACTCGATGGCATAGCCCGGCCGCACGATGTGGGCGTTCTCCATGCCACGGATGCTCTGCACGATCTGCAGCTGCACATCGAACGGCAACGAGGTGGAGATGCCGTTGGGATACAGCTCATGAGTGGTCAGGCCTTCGGGCTCAAGGAAGACCTGATGGCTGTCCTTGTCGGCAAAACGATGGATCTTGTCTTCGATCGACGGGCAGTAGCGCGGCCCCACGCCTTCGATCACGCCGGAATACATCGGCGAACGATCGAGGTTGGCGGCAATGATTTCGTGCGTTCGCGCGTTGGTGTGAGTGATCCAGCAGCTGACCTGCGGCGGGTGCTGCTCACGATTGCCCATGAACGACATCACCGGCAGCGGTGTGTCGCCCGGTTGCTCGGTCATAAGAGAAAAATCCACCGAACGACCATCGATACGTGGCGGCGTACCGGTCTTCAGCCGACCGACGCGCAGCGGCAACTCGCGCAGCCGGTGAGCCAGGGCGATCGAAGGCGGATCGCCTGCGCGCCCGCCTGAGTAGTTCTGCAGGCCAATGTGGATAAGTCCACCGAGGAAGGTCCCGGTGGTCAGCACCACGGAATCCGCGAGGAAACGCAGGCCCATCTGGGTCACGACACCCCGGACCTGATCCTGCTCGACGATGAGGTCGTCCGCCGCCTGTTGAAATATCCACAGGTTCGGCTGGTTTTCCAGAGTGTCACGAATAGCAGCTTTGTAGAGCACGCGGTCAGCTTGCGCTCGGGTGGCTCGAACGGCTGGCCCCTTGCGGCTGTTGAGCACGCGAAACTGGATGCCGCCCTTGTCGGTGGCCATCGCCATGGCCCCACCCAACGCATCGATTTCCTTGACCAGATGACTCTTGCCGATGCCACCGATGGCTGGGTTGCAGCTCATCTGGCCAAGGGTTTCCACATTGTGGCTGAGCAGCAGGGTCTTCACGCCCATGCGTGCCGCTGCAAGCGCAGCCTCGGTGCCGGCATGGCCGCCGCCGATAACGATCACGTCAAAACGGGAAGGGAAGTCCACCACGCACCTCGTGCCTGTTCAGATGGGAATTCGGGAAGCCGCGAAGTATAGGGATTTAGCCAGTGCTAAAGAAGGGCTCTGAGCAAAAAATGACCAACCATCTGGCGGAGGCGAGTCGGTGGATAAACATTAGAAATAGAGAAGAAATATATAAGAAGCTTATTTATGTGTTTATAAATGGTGAAGCTCATTTCTGTGGATAACCACGTGGAGCCCTTGGCAGGCCCTACTTGTGGCGAAGGATAAACCTGTGCTGCGGCTGGGCGCTGACGGTGTGAATACCGTCAGCATCCTGTGGATTAAAGTTAATCTTATGCACAGAGGGGTTTTTCACCAGCTTACGCCCTGACTTTTCTACTGCCCTTAGGCGGCCTTTTCCACAGGGCTCATGGCGGGAATTTCGGCAGCCGAATGCCATCGCCACGAATTTTCAGCGTAGCGTTGTGCATGAAAGGGGGGCGGGCGTGGTTAGCGCCCGTGCAGTGTCATTTGCCGATGCAGAAGCTCGAGAAGATTCGCCCGAGCAGGTCGTCTGAGCTGAACGCGCCTGTGATCTCACCGAGTGCCTGTTGTGCCAGGCGCAGATCCTCTGCCAGCAGCTCACCGGCGCCGGCCAGCGTCAGTTGGGCATGGCCATGCTCCAGGTACTGGTCAGCCAGACGCAGTGCGTCCAGATGGCGACGTCGGGCGCTGAAGCTGCTTTCAGCGGTCTGCTCGTAGCCCATGCACTGCTTGAGGTGTTCGCGCAACAACTCGATACCTTCGCCGGATCGTGCGCACAGGCTCAGGGTTGCCTGTCCGTTGTCGTCGAAGCGAATCGAGATCGGCTCACCGCTCAGGTCAGCCTTGTTCCGAATCAGCGTCACCCGGTTCGGCGCAGGGTTGGATTCGAGAAACTCCGGCCAAAGGGCTAGTGGGTCCTGCGCCTCAGGCGCACTGGCATCGACCATCAGGAGTACCCTGTCCGCTTCGCCGATGGCGCTGAGCGCGCGCTGCACACCGATCCGCTCGACCTGATCTTCGGTATCGCGTAGGCCCGCGGTATCGACGACATGCAGCGGCATGCCGTCGATCAGGATGTGTTCGCGCAGGACATCGCGGGTGGTGCCGGCAATATCGGTGACAATGGCGGCCTCACGGCCCGCCAGTGCGTTGAGCAGACTGGACTTGCCAGCGTTAGGGCGCCCTGCGATCACCACGGTCATTCCGTCGCGCAGCAAGGCGCCCTGCCCGGCTTCGCGCAGCACTGTGGATAACTCGGCTTTCACGGCATCCAATTGTGCTAGGACATGCCCATCGGCGAGAAAGTCGATCTCTTCTTCGGGAAAATCGATCGCCGCTTCGACATAGATACGCAGCTGAATCAGTCTTTCGGTCAACTGATGCACGCGGCGAGAGAATTCGCCCTGTAGCGAACGCACCGCATTGCGCGCGGCCTGCGCCGAACTCGCTTCGATAAGGTCGGCGATCGCCTCGGCCTGGGCCAGATCGAGCTTGTCGTTAAGGAATGCGCGTTCACTGAATTCGCCTGGCCGAGCCAGACGAACGCCGAGCTCGACGCAGCGTTGCAGCAGCATATCCATGACAACCGGGCCGCCATGCCCCTGCAGTTCGAGTACGTCCTCACCGGTGAACGAATGCGGTCCCGGAAAGAACAGTAGCAGGCCTTCGTCGATCACCTCGCCGTCGTCTGCGTGAAATGCACCGTAATGTGCGTGGCGCGGCGTTGGCTCACGGCCGGTCAGGGTAATGGCGATAGCCTTGGACCGTGGCCCTGATACCCGAACGATGCCTACTCCTCCGCGCCCCGGCGCGGTAGCGACGGCGACAATGGTGTCGCGAAATGGATTCATGCGGCCTCCTTTCTGGACGGCAGATAGCAGAACGCCCCAATCAAGGGGCGTTCTGCATTGGCGGTTGAGGCGTCAGGCGGGCTTCGCCGCGGCCTCGATCTTGCGAGTAATGTACCACTGCTGGGCGATGGACAGGACGTTGTTGACCACCCAGTACAGCACCAGACCGGCAGGGAACCAGAGGAAGAAGAAGGTGAAGATCACCGGCAGCAGCTTCATCACTCGCGCCTGCATCGGATCCGGCGGCGTCGGGTTCAGCTGCTGCTGGATGAACATGGTCACGCCCATGATGATAGGCAGGATGAAGAACGGGTCTTTGATCGAAAGGTCGGTGATCCAGAACATCCAGGGCGCCTGGCGCATCTCGACGCTTTCCAGCAGGACCCAGTACAGGGCCAGGAATACCGGCATCTGCACCAGGATCGGCAGGCAGCCGCCCAGCGGATTGATCTTTTCCTTCTTGTACAGCTCCATCATCGCCTGGGACATCTTCTGGCGGTCGTCGCCATGCTGTTCCTTCAGCGCCTGCATTTTCGGCGACACCGCACGCATGCGCGCCATCGACCGGTAGCTGGCCGCGGAGAGCGGGAAGAAGGCGAGCTTGATGACGATGGTCAGAACGATGATCGACCAGCCCCAGTTGCCCAGCAGAGCGTGGATGTTTTCCAGCAGCCAGAAGATCGGCTGAGCGATGAACCAGAGGATGCCGTAGTCGACGGTCAGACGCAGACCGGGGGACAGTTCTTCCAGCTTGTCCTGGCTCTTCGGGCCGGCATACAGCGTGGCGCCTGTCTCGCCCTGCGCGCCGGCAGGTACGGTAACGGCGGGGCCGGTGAAGCCGATGATGTAGTTGCCCTGGCTATCCTTGCGCGTCTGCACCTGGTTGGTATCGCCCGGCTGAGGAATCCAGGCGGTGACGAAATAATGTTGCAGCCAGGCGATCCAGCCACCCTGCACGCTTTCACGCAGGTTGCTTTCATCCATGTCGCCCATGGAGACCTTACGATACGGCTCGTCCTTGGTCCACAGCGCAGCGCCAAGGTAGGTAGCGGTGCCAGTGGCAGTGCTTGAGGAGGGATCGCCGCTGTTGTCGCGCTTGAGCTGACCGAACAGGTAACCGGTCCAGGGTTGACCGCTCTGGTTGTCGATCAGGTAGTTCACCTTCAGCGCATAGTTACCGCGCTCGAGGGTGAAACGCTTGATGTAGTTGACGCCATCAGCATTGTATTTCAGATCGACGACCACCTGATCCTGACCTTCGGCCAGTTGGTACTCGCTTTTCTCACTGCTGTACTGAGGACGCCCGCTGGCCTTGTCCGGGCCGTCGCCGATCAGGCCGCTTTGTGCTTCGTAGACTCGCTCGCCACTACGCTCGAACAGTTGGAACGGCACATCGGGACGATCCTGACGACGCGGGTACTGCGGCAGATGCAGTTCGACGATGTCGCCACCGCGCGGATCGATCGCTACGTCAAGCACGTCGCTGCGCACACGAATCAGCTGGCTGCTCGGCGCATTAGCCGGCAGGGCGCTGGCCTGTTGCTGGCCGGCAACCGCGGGCACATCGCCAGCGGTGCCTTCGCTGTTGGCGGCGGGGCTATCCGGAAGAGCCGGTACGCCCGGCTGGCTTTGCGCGGTTTCGGTCGGCAGGGCTGCCTGACCGTAGTCCTGATTCCATTGAAGAACCATCAGGTAGGCAACGACTGCTAGAGCGACGAGCAGTATCGAGCGTTTGATATCCATGGTTACTCGGCCATCGGAGATGAATTGGAAGTGTTATGAGAAGGCACGGGATCGTAGCCACCGGGATTCCACGGATGGCAGCGCCCCAACCTGCGCAGGCTCAGCCAGCCGCCACGCAACAGGCCATGAGTTTCGATGGCCTCGAGTGCATAGCAGGAGCAGCTTGGATAGAAACGGCAGTGACTGGCCATCATCGGACTGATGGCGTACTGGTAGACCCTGATCGAAGCGATGGCCAATTTACGCATGGGTGCTGTTGGCGGCTCCAGGTTCGACGGCGGTCTTGGATGGGCTGCGTGACAGTCGCTTCCAGAGCTTGGCGAATTGNTTCGCCAGTTCGGGATTGTCCAGATCAGCCAATCCCTTNCGGGCGATGATCACGATGTCCCAGCCCACCAGATCCGACTGGTGATGGCGGAAGGTCTCACGTATCTGCCGCTTGATGCGGTTACGTTCGACCGAGAGCTTGACGCTTTTCTTGCCGATCACCAGCCCAAGGCGGGGGTGTTGCAGATCGTTCTCGCGTGCCAACAGCAGGACNTTCCTGCCAGGCACCTTACCGGAAGGGGAGTCGAAGACTGCCTTGAATTGGCGGGGAGTCAGCAGACGCTTTTCCCGGCCGAAGCCCCGACTCACTACCTGTTCCGATATCAGACGGTCAGACGCTTACGGCCTTTGGCGCGACGACGCGACAGAACCTGACGACCGTTCTTGGTGGCCATACGTGCACGGAAACCGTGAGTACGAGCGCGCTTGATGGTGCTGGGCTGGAAAGTGCGTTTCATGGTGCGTTTACCTGGTGATCCATTGCGGGCCGGAATGGCCCCCTTTTAAGAGACCGGCGATTGTAGAGAAGCTATCGAGCCAGGTCAATTTCCAACCAGCCCTGCATGGATGAAAAAATATAAGAGGAAAAGAAATATAAGCTCTTAAGATGTAATGCTTATATATGTGCAGCACCTTTTCTGTGGATAGATGGCTACAGACCTTAGGAGACGAGCACTCCCGCGAATGCAAACCTGGTGCGAAAGCGGTGCTCACCCCGTGCAGAGGCTCTGCGCAAGCTGGGGATTAAAACGCAAGATATCCACAGGCGGTGTTAATCAGTGCTTTTGAACAGGCTTGACCACTGCCCTCAGGGGTATTTATCAACAGACTTGGCGACAACGCTTTTCCATGCGTTGAGTGGTTGACCAGACCTAGGGTATTCCGTCCTGCGCTTCAGGTTTGTTGTGGATAACCTGAGGGCGCGCCGTTACAATGGCCGCCGTCTTACCTCGACTGAGTCGATAGGAGCTTCCGTGTCGGTGGAACTTTGGCAGCAGTGTGTTGAGCTTTTGCGCGATGAACTGCCTGCTCAGCAATTCAACACATGGATTCGTCCACTACAGGTGGAAGGCGATGGTGATGAGCTGCGCGTCTATGCGCCCAATCGCTTCGTGCTCGACTGGGTCAACGAAAAGTACCTTTCCCGATTGTTGGAACTGCTGTCGGAGCGTTCAAGCGGAATCGCTCCGGCGCTTTCTCTCCTTATAGGCAGTAAACGGACGTCATCCGCCGCTCTTCCTTCGGCTGCTGCTGCACGTGCTCAGCCACAGCCAATGGCAGTAAGCGCGCCTGCGCCGGCTATGCAGGCGCCACGCTTCGAGCCGTTGTCGGCTGACACCAGTGAACCCGAGCAGCCGCGTGTCGAGCGTACCGTGCAGGTCGAGGGTGGGCTCAAGCACACCAGCTACCTGAACCGGACCTTTACCTTCGAAAATTTCGTCGAGGGCAAATCCAACCAGTTGGCGCGAGCCGCTGCCTGGCAGGTTGCCGACAATCCCAAGCATGGCTACAACCCGCTTTTTCTGTACGGCGGTGTTGGCCTGGGTAAGACTCACCTGATGCATGCAGTGGGTAATCACCTGCTGAAGAAGAACCCCAACGCCAAAGTGGTTTACCTGCACTCCGAGCGCTTCGTGGCCGATATGGTCAAGGCACTGCAGCTCAATGCCATCAACGAGTTCAAGCGCTTCTATCGCTCGGTCGATGCGCTGCTGATCGACGATATCCAGTTCTTCGCCAAAAAAGAGCGTTCGCAAGAAGAGTTCTTTCACACCTTCAACGCGCTGCTCGAAGGTGGCCAGCAGGTCATCCTCACCAGTGACCGCTATCCCAAGGAAATCGACGGCCTTGAGGAACGTCTGAAATCGCGTTTTGGCTGGGGNCTGACCGTTGCCGTCGAGCCGCCCGAGCTTGAGACTCGTGTAGCGATCCTGATGAAGAAGGCGGACCAGGCGAAGGTGGACCTGCCCCACGACGCGGCTTTCTTCATTGCCCAGCGGATCCGTTCGAACGTCCGTGAACTCGAAGGAGCGCTGAAGCGGGTCATCGCCCATGCTCACTTCATGGGGCGCGATATCACGATCGAACTGATTCGCGAATCGCTGAAGGACTTGCTGGCGTTGCAGGATAAACTGGTCAGCGTCGACAATATCCAGCGCACCGTGGCCGAATACTACAAGATCAAGATATCCGACTTGCTCTCGAAGCGGCGATCGCGATCGGTCGCCCGACCGCGGCAGGTGGCCATGGCCCTGTCCAAGGAGCTGACCAACCACAGCCTCCCGGAGATCGGCGACGCGTTCGGTGGGCGGGATCACACCACGGTTCTGCATGCTTGCCGTAAGATCGCCGAACTACGGGAAACTGACGCGGATATACGTGAAGATTACAAGAATTTGCTGCGAACTTTGACAACCTGAGTGCGACCTAATCTATAGGCAAGGGACCAGACCATGCATTTCTCCATTCAGCGCGAAGCCCTGTTGAAACCCCTGCAGCTGGTTGCTGGCGTCGTTGAGCGCCGTCAGACCTTGCCGGTGCTGTCCAACGTATTGCTTGTGGTGCAAGGACAGCAATTGTCGCTGACCGGTACCGATCTCGAAGTCGAACTGGTCGGCCGTGTTGCCCTTGAAGAGGCCGCCGAGCCAGGCGAGATCACCGTTCCGGCGCGCAAACTCATGGACATTTGCAAGAGCCTGCCGAGCGATGCGCTGATCAATATCCGTCTCGATGATCAGAAGGTTGTTATCAAGTCCGGNCGCAGCCGCTTTACCCTTTCAACTTTGCCGGCCAATGACTTCCCTACGGTTGAAGAAGGCCCAGGTTCGCTTTCCTTNACCGTCGAACAGGGCAAGCTGCGCAAGCTGATCGAGCGCAGCAGCTTTGCCATGGCGCAGCAGGACGTTCGCTACTACCTCAACGGTATGCTCATCGAAGTTTCAAGCGGAATGCTGCGCGCGGTAGCGACGGACGGCCACCGCCTGGCGATGTGCTCGATGCAGGCGGGGATCGAGCAACCCGATCGGCATCAGGTCATCGTGCCGCGTAAGGGTATCCTCGAGCTCGCGCGGCTGCTCAACGATCAGGACGCCGAGGTCAGCATCGTTCTNGGCCAGCACCATATTCGCGCCACCACTGGCGAGTTCACCTTCACCTCCAAGCTGGTGGACGGCAAGTTCCCGGACTATGAGCGCGTGCTGCCGCGTGGTGGCGACAAGCTTGTGGTNGGAGATCGTCAGTTGCTGCGTGAAGCATTCAGTCGCACGGCGATTCTCTCCAACGAAAAGTACCGCGGCATTCGTCTGCAGCTGGAAAGTGGGCTGTTGAAGATTCAGGCGAACAACCCCGAACAGGAAGAAGCTGAGGAAGAGGTTGCGGTCGACTACAACGGCAGTTCGTTGGAGATCGGTTTCAACGTCAGCTATCTGCTCGATGTGCTGGGCGTGATGACCACCGAACAGGTGCGTCTGATCCTGTCTGACGCGAACAGCAGTGCTCTGGTTCAGGAGTTCGATAACGACGATTCCGCATATGTCGTGATGCCGATGCGTCTGTAAACCAGCTTCATGTCCCTCAGTCGCCTTTCCGTCACCGGGGTCCGCAATCTGCACCCGGTGACGTTATCTCCCTCCTCTCGAATCAACATCCTGTTCGGCGATAACGGTAGCGGAAAAACCAGTCTGCTCGAAGCCATTCACCTGCTCGGGCTGGCGCGCTCGTTTCGTAGCATTCGGCTGAACCCCGTCATCACCTATGAACAATCAGCGTGCACCGTTTTTGGTCAAGTTGAACTGCCAGATCAGCACAGTCGTGCGTTGGGGGTTTCCCGGGATCGTAGCGGTGACGTCCGGATCCGTATCGATGGCAGGGGGTCAGGTCAGCCGCGGAGCTTGCCGATACGCTGCCTTTGCAACTGATCAATCCAGATAGTTTTCGTCTTCTCGAAGGCGCACCGAAATTACGTAGGCAGTTTCTTGATTGGGGCGTGTTCCACGTGGAACATCGGTTCATGCCCGCCTGGCTGCGCATGCAGCAGGCGCTCCGGCAACGGAACTCGTGGCTGCGGCATGGTACACTGGACGGCGCTTCGGATGCGGCCTGGAGCCGGGAACTGGCGCTGGCCAGCGATGAAATTGACGGATATCGACGGGCCTATATTCAGGCACTTAAACCCGTATTTGAATCGACCCTCGCGGCCTTGCTCGACTTGGACGGCCTGAAGCTGAGTTATTACAGGGGATGGGATAAAGACCGCTCCTTGGCTGATGTGCTGGCGTCTTCGTTGGAACGGGATAGGTCATTAGGGCACACCCAATCCGGGCCGCAGCGTGCGGATCTGCGATTAAAGGTTGGCAATCACAACGCGGCTGAAGTGCTGTCGCGCGGCCAGCAGAAATTGGTGGTGTGTGCATTGCGTATTGCTCAGGGCCATCTGGTTAGCGAAACCAAGCGCGGTCAGTGCATCTATCTTGTCGACGACCTGCCGTCCGAATTGGACGCCCAACATAGGTTGGCGCTGTGCAAGTTGCTTGAGCAACTTAACTGTCAGGTGTTTATCACCTGCGTAGATTCATCCATTTTGCAAGAAGGCTGGCATGAACAGACGCCAGTCTCAATGTTTCACGTGGAACATGGGCAAATTACCCAGATCCACGGCCCCTCGGGAGTGAAGGCATGAGCGAAAACCACACGTACGATTCGTCGAGCATCAAGGTACTCAAAGGCCTTGATGCAGTGCGCAAGCGCCCTGGCATGTACATCGGCGATACCGACGACGGCACCGGTTTGCATCACATGGTCTTCGAGGTCGTCGATAACTCGATCGACGAAGCGCTGGCCGGGCATTGCAGCGACATCTCCATCACCATCCATACCGATGAATCCATCACCGTTCGCGACAACGGTCGCGGCATTCCGGTGGATATCCATGAGGAAGGTGTTTCGGCGGCAGAGGTCATCATGACCGTGCTGCACGCCGGCGGTAAGTTCGATGACAACTCCTACAAGGTATCCGGTGGACTCCACGGCGTAGGTGTTTCGGTGGTCAATGCGCTGTCCGAGGAGTTGATGCTGACCATCCGCCGCGAGGGCAAGGTCTGGGAACAGCTCTACCGTCATGGCGTGCCCCAGGCACCTTTGGCTCCGGTAGGTGAAACTGATACCTCGGGTACACAGATTCACTTCAAGCCGTCGTCCGAGACCTTCCAGAACATCCATTTCAGCTGGGATATTCTGGCCAAGCGTCTGCGCGAACTGTCATTCCTGAACTCGGGGGTCGGTATCGTCCTGCGGGACGAGCGTACCGCCAAGGAAGAGCTGTTCAAGTACGAGGGCGGTCTGAGCGCGTTCGTTGCTTACCTGAACACAAACAAAACCCCCGTCAACGAGGTATTCCACTTCAACGTTCAGCGTGACGACGGCGTTGGTGTCGAGGTGGCGCTGCAGTGGAACGACAGCTTTAACGAGAACATTCTCTGCTTTACCAACAATATTCCTCAGCGTGACGGCGGTACTCACCTGGCCGGCTTCCGCTCCGCGCTGACGCGAAACCTGAATTCCTACATCGAGCAGGAAGGCCTGGCCAAGAAGCACAAGATCGCCACTACCGGCGACGATGCCCGCGAAGGCCTGACTGCGATCATTTCGGTGAAGGTTCCGGATCCTAAGTTCAGCTCGCAGACCAAGGACAAACTGGTTTCCTCGGAAGTGAAAACGGCCGTGGAACAGGAGATGGGCAAGTACTTCGGTGATTTCCTCCTCGAGCATCCGGGCGAGGCCAAGGCCGTGGTCGGCAAGATGATCGATGCCGCCCGTGCTCGCGAGGCTGCGCGCAAGGCTCGGGAAATGACCCGTCGTAAAGGCGCTCTGGATATCGCCGGCCTGCCGGGCAAACTTGCTGACTGCCAGGAAAAGGATCCCGCGCTTTCCGAACTCTACATAGTGGAGGGTGATTCCGCGGGTGGCTCGGCNAAGCAAGGTCGTAACCGCAAGACTCAAGCAATTTTGCCGCTCAAGGGCAAGATCCTTAACGTCGAGAAGGCGCGTTTCGACAAGATGATCTCATCCCAGGAAGTGGGCACCCTGATTACNGCTCTGGGCTGTGGNATCGGGCGTGAAGAGTACAACATCGACAAGCTGCGCTATCACAACATCATCATCATGACCGACGCCGACGTCGACGGTTCGCACATCCGGACNCTGCTGTTGACCTTCTTCTTCCGTCAGCTGCCTGAGCTGATCGAGCGCGGCTATGTATATATCGCCCAGCCGCCGCTCTATAAGGTCAAGCGTGGCAAGCAGGAGCAGTACATCAAGGACGACGAGGCGATGGAGGAATACCTCACTCAGTCGGCTCTGGAAGACGCCAGCCTGCACGTCAATGAGCATGCCCCAGGCCTTTCTGGTGGAGCGCTGGAGAAACTGGTCAACGATTACCGTACGGTGATGAAAACTCTGCAGCGCCTATCGCGTCTGTATCCATTGGAGTTGACTGAACACTTCATCTACCTGCCGCGTGTTTCAGTAGAGCAGTTGGCCGATCACGCCGCGATGCAGGCCTGGCTGGAGCAGTACAGCGCGCAACTCAAGGTCGGTGAACGCTCCGGTTTGATCTACAACGTCAGCTTGCGTGAAGACAAAGAGCGCCACCTGTGGCTGCCGGAAGTTGAGATCAGCTCCCACGGCCTGGCCAGCTACATCACCTTCAACCGTGATTTCTTCGGCAGCAACGATTACCGGACCGTAACCGCTCTCGGTGAGAAGCTGAACAGCCTGCTCGAAGAGGGAGCCTATGTTCAGCGCGGCGAGCGCAAAAAGCAGGTATCCACCTTCAAGCAAGCGCTGGAGTGGTTGATGACCGAAGGCACGCGCCGCCACAGCGTTCAGCGATACAAGGGACTGGGCGAGATGAACCCGGATCAACTGTGGGAAACCACCATGGATCCAAACGTACGGCGCATGTTGAAAGTGACGATCGAAGATGCCATTGGTGCAGATCAGATCTTCAATACCCTGATGGGCGATGCCGTTGAACCGCGTCGCGAGTTCATCGAAACCAACGCTCTGGCAGTGTCTAATCTGGACTTCTGATCCGCCGCCGTTCCAGACCAAGGCAACAAAACAGAACCCCGACTCACAAGGTCGGGGTTTTTGTTTCTAGGGATAGGCTGTCTAAATCGAACTGACTGTTTTAATCAATTTCGAAATAGTCCCTTTCCGGCGTAAGGTTGCTTCATTCGAGATTCACTACCTTACCGAGCCCTCCGGGCCAACCATAGTTCACGAGGACAGTTGCCAATGTTGGACACCAATCTCAAGACCCAGTTGAAAGCCTACCTGGAGAAGGTCACCCAGCCCTTCGAGATCGTCGCGTCCCTCGATGACGGCGAGAAAT
>JGI25321J39296_1000808_pt1 | contig 21901 bp, 21 predicted proteins | sample AutmiccommuBRH23_FD_39296 | JGI IMG/M metagenome (IMG submission 39296)
TGGCCTGGGGCGCCACGGTGGTGCTGCTGATCCAGCCGGAAAGCCTGCTCGGCCCCAGTTTCCAGATGTCCTTCGCCGCCGCCATCGCCCTGGTCGCGGCCTACGAGGCCGCCGCCGAACGGGGCGTCTGGCGGCGGGACGGCGATCGGTCCCATTGGGCAGGGCGGGGCATCGCCCTTTACGCGGCGGGCGTGGCCTTCACCACCCTGGTCGCCAGTCTGGCGACGGCGCCCTTTGTGCTCTACCACTTCAACCAGGTCGCCAAGTTCGGGCTGCTGGCCAATCTGGTCGCCGTGCCGGTGACGGCGCTCTGGGTCATGCCGGCGGCCATGCTGTCGTTCCTGCTGCTGCCGTTCGGCTGGGAAAAGCTGGCGCTCACGCCCATGGGCTGGGGCACGGAGCAGGTGATCCGCACCGCCGACTGGGTCGCGGGCCTGCCCGAGGCGACGGAAATNCTGCCTTCGGCTCCGGCCTGGGCGTTGACGGGTCTGGCGCTCGGGGGATTGTGGCTCTGTGTTTTGCGCGGGCGGCTNCGCCTGGCCGGCTTGGCCGGGGTCGCGTTGTTCGCCGCCGCCAATGCCCGGGTGGTGCCGCCGGACCTGATCGTCTCGGCCGCCGGTGACCTGGCCGCCGTGCGCGGCGACGGCGGATATCTGTTTTCCTCCCTGCGCCACGGCCGCTTCACCCGGGAAAACTGGCTGGAACACGCGGGGGTCCGCGCCGACGAGGCCGCTCAATGGGCGCGCGACGGGGGATATGGCCGCCCCCAGAGGGACGGTCTGCGCTGTGACGGGGGCGGCTGCGTTTTGACCCGTGCCGGCTGGCGGGTGGTGCTCTCCGAAACCCGTGGCGCCCTGGCCGAGGATTGCGGGCGGGCCGATCTGGTGATCGCCCTGATTCCGGCCGGGCGGACCTGCGACGGCACGGGCGCGCGGGTGATCGACCTGTTCGATCTGCGGGCGCGGGGCGCCCACAGCATCACCCTGGGCTCGGCGATCGAGGTTCGGGCCGTCAACGACGGGCGGGGCAGGCGGCCCTGGGTGGTACGTCAGGAGCGGAAACGGGCGAACAGGGACTGAGGTCCGTGCCTGTGAGGGCTCAGTACTTGCGCATGAGGCCGACGAGACAGCCCTGAACCTCGATCTGATCGGGGCCGAAGATGCGGGTTTCATAGGCCTTGTTGGCGGGCTCCAGGGCGATCGAGGCGCCCTTGCGGCGCAGGCGCTTCAGGGTCACTTCCGAGCCTTCGACCAGGGCCACCACNATGGCCCCGTTGTCCGCCGTGTTGGTGCGCTTGATGATGACCGTGTCGCCGTCATGGATGCCGGCCTCGATCATGGAATCGCCGTCGACCTCCAGCGCGTAGTGTTCGCCGCCGCCGAGCATGGAGGGCGGCACGTCGATTGCGTTGGAATGATCGCGCAAGGCCTCGATCGGCGTGCCGGCGGCGATCGCCCGTAAAGGGGCAGGGACACGGTCTCGCCGGGCCGGCCGACGTCGCCGCCGCCCGACAGCCCCACGGGTCCGCTGCCGAAGCGGCCGGGGATGACGTTGGTGGGGGCAGGGGCGGGTGCGGGGGCCGTGCGGGGGGCGGTCTGGCCCGTGTCCATGTTTTCCGGCAGACGCAGAACCTCGAGAGCCCGTGCGCGATGGGGCAGGCGGCGGATGAATCCCCGTTCCTCCAACCCCGTGATGAGGCGGTGGATGCCCGACTTGGAGCGCAGGTCGAGGGCTTCCTTCATCTCCTCGAACGACGGGGACACGCCCGATTCATTGAGCTTTTTGTCGATGAAGACGAGAAGTTGGTACTGCTTTTTTGTGAGCATGCTGTCTCCGCCCCTTTGGCCGACGCCGACCGGCCCCTTGCCTTGTTTCATCCAATGTTTCGCGGGGATACAACCGCGAACAATATGATGCAACCTGAATATACACCATATGTTCTACTTTAGTTCACGTATCGTGTCAACTTTGAATCGGATTGGTCGATGAATTTTCGACCGGTGGGCGGATGGGGGGCGTTTAGAAGCGCAGGACGCCGAAGCCGAGAGGCAGAATCCGCACCACGTCCCCGGCCTTGGCGGGCGGGGCGCCGACGTCGCGGATGATCAGGCAATCGGCCTTGGTGAAGGCCGCCAGCATGGCGCTGTCCTGGCGCGGAAAGGCGGTCGCCACGGCATGGCCGTCGGCCGTAGTGGCCAGGCTGGCCCGCATGTAGTCCTCGCGCTTGCCGTTGGCGGGCAGGTCCGTGCCCAGCACGGCGGTGGATTCCCTGNGCTCGCCGACAAGTCCCAGCATCTTGGCGAAGGCGGCGCGCAGGAACAGGGCGCTGGTCACGCCCGTGGACACGGGGTTGCCCGGTAATCCCAGCATGGGCGTGCCNTCGATATGGCCGAAAATCAGCGGTTTTCCCGGGCGCATGGCGATCTTGTAGAAATCCAGTTCGAACCCGCGCCCGCCCAGCACCTGACGCACCAGNTCATGGTCGCCGACCGACGCGCCGCCCATGGTCACCAATAAATCCGCGCCACGGGCACCTGCCAGGGTTTCCGCCAGGCTTTCCGGGGTGTCGCGGGCGATGCCCAGGCTCACGGGTTCGCCGCCCATGGCAGTGACATAGGCGGCGAGGGCCAGGCTGTTGGAGGAAATGATCTGGCCGGGNCCNACNGGTTGGCCCGGCATCACGACCTCGTCCCCGGTGGCGACGAAGGCGACGCGGGGCCGCCGCCGGACCATCAGCCAGGGCACGTTCATGGCGGCGGCCAGGCCGACGCCGCGGGCGGTGACGACCTGCCCGGCGCGCAGCAGCACCTCGCCTTCGCTGAAATCGAGCCCGGCCGGGCGGACGAATTCGCCCTTTTCGGCGGGTTTTTCGATCACCCGCACGGTGTCGCCGGCGCGTTCCGTGTCTTCCTGGATGACGATGGTGTCGGCCCCTTCGGGCAGGGCGCCGCCGGTGAAGATGCGGGCCGCCTGACCGGGGGCGAGCGCGCCTGAGAAGACATGACCGGCGGCGGCTTCGCCGATCACCGTCAGGTCGGCCGGAATGGCCGCCAGATCGTCCCAGCGCACGGCATAGCCGTCCATGGCCGAAACGGCGGTGGGCGGATGGGTCAGGGTCGAGGCCACGTCCCGCGCCAGCACCCGGCCGAGCGCGGCATCCAGCGAGACCTGTTCGGCCGGCAGCAGGCCGCAGCCGGCGGAGACTTTTTCCAGGGCGTCGATGACGGACAGCATGGCGGCGGGTTTCCTAGGGTTTAGGCGGCGTCGAAGGTGCCCGACTTACCGCCGGACTTATGGGTCAGGCGCACATCCTCGATGCGCATGCCGCGGTCGACGGCCTTGCACATGTCATAGACCGTGAGGGCGGCGACGGTGACCGCCGTCAGGGCCTCCATCTCGACCCCCGTCTGGCCGGTCAGGCGGCAGGTTGCCTGGATATCCACGGCGTTGCGCGCGGGATCGCAGGTCAGATCGACCGTGACCGAGGTCAGCATCAGGGGATGGCAGAGCGGGATCAGGTCCGGCGTGCGCTTGGCCGCCATGATGCCGGCCAACTGCGCCACCGACAGCACGTCGCCCTTCTTGACGCCCCGGTCCAGGATGCGTTGCAGGGTTTCCGGCGCCATGATGACGCTGCCCTTGGCCGTGGCGGTGCGTTCCGTCGCCTCCTTGGCCGAAACGTCGACCATGACGGCGTTGCCCTCGGCGTCCAGATGGGTGAAATCGTCGGCCATACCCGCGTGTCCTTATGTTTGGTCTTCAGGCCGCCGCCCGCGCGGTCGACAGCAGGGTGCGCGTGGCGCCTTCNACGTCGTCCTGACGCATCAGCGCCTCGCCGATCAGGAAACAGCGCGCCCCGGCGGTCGCCATGCGTTTCAGGTCGGCCCCGGAATTCAGCCCGCTCTCGCTGACCAGNACACGGTCGTCGGGCACGCCGCGGGCCAGGCGCTCCGTGGTTTCCAGGGATACCTGGAGTGTCGTCAGGTCGCGGTTGTTGATGCCGATCAGGGGGCTTTGCAGGCGTAGCGCCCGGTCAAGCTCGGCCGTGTCGTGGACNTCGATCAGCACGTCCATGCCAAGATCGAAGGCGCAATGTTCCAGGTCGCGCGCCGTCGCGTCGTCAAGCGCCGCCATGATCAACAGAATGCAATCCGCGCCCATGGCCCGGGCTTCGACCACCTGATAGGTGTCGATCATGAAGTCCTTGCGCAGCACGGGCAGGGCGCAGGCCGCCCGCGCGGCCATCAGGTATTCCGGCCGGCCCTGGAAATAGGGTTCGTCCGTCAGCACGGAAAGGCAGGTCGCGCCGCCGGCTTCATAGGCCCGGGCCAGGGCGGGCGGGTCGAAATCGGCGCGGATCACGCCCTGCGAGGGCGAGGCCTTCTTGATCTCGGCGATCAGCCCGAAACCGCCCTGCGACGCATGCCGCAGGGCATGCAGAAAGCGGCGCGGCGCCGATTGTTCATGCGCTTGTTTCGTAAGGTCTTGCAGGCTGACGTTGTTCTTCTGTGCGAACACATGGGCACGCTTGTCGGCGATGATCTTGTCCAACACGTTGACGGGTTTTTCAGCCATGTCATGTCCCCCCGTTTGTGATGGCGACCAGCCGGTCCAGAGCCTGTGCCACCGCCCCGCCATCGATCGCTTGTGCCGCCTTGGCCACGCCCGACGTCAGGTCGTCCACCTTGCCCGCGACGACAAGCGACGCCGCCGCGTTGAACAGCACGATATCACGGTAGGGGCCCTTTTTGCCCGCGACAAGGTCGCGGATCGCCTTGGCATTGACCTCGGGCGAACCGCCCTTGAGGTCTTCGGGCCTGGCCGTCGGCAGGCCCGCGTCGGCGGGCGTCACGGTGAAGGTCGTAACGACGCCNTCCTTCAACTGGGCGACGAACGACGGTCCCGTGGTCGTCAGCTCATCCAGGCCATCCTCGCCATGGACCACCCAGCAGGCTTCCGATCCCAGGTTTTTCAGGACCTGGGCGAGCGGCTCGACCCATTGGCGGGCGAACACGCCGGTGAACTGGCGGGTGACCCCGGCCGGGTTGGACAGGGGCCCCAGGATGTTGAAGATCGTGCGGATACCCATTTCGACCCGCGCCGGCATGACGTATTTCATCGCCGTGTGATGGCGGGGCGCCATCAGGAAGCCGATCCCGGCCTCGGCAATGGCGCGTTCGACCAGGGGCAGTTCGGCGTCCAGATTGACGCCCAGCGTGGTCAGCACGTCCGCCGCGCCCGATTTCGACGACAGCGCCCGGTTGCCGTGCTTGGCCACGGGCACGCCGCAGCCGGCGACGACCAGCGCCGCCCCGGTCGAAACGTTGAAGGTGCCGGACCCGTCGCCGCCCGTGCCGACGACGTCGATCGCCCCGGCGGGTGCCGAGACGGGCAGCATCCTGGCGCGCATGGCGCGCACGGCGCCGGTGATTTCATCGACGGTTTCGCCGCGCACGCGGAGCGCCATGAGAAGCCCGGCGATCTGCGCCGAAGTGGCTTCGCCCGACATGATGACGGCGAAGGCGTCTTCGGCCTCCCGGGCGGTCAGCGCCGTGCCGTCGGCGGTCTTGGCCAGAAAGGGCTTGAGCGCATCGCTCATGCCGCTGCCTTCGCGCCCGTCATGCCGATGAAGTTGCGGAGCAGCGCGTGGCCGTTCTCGGACGCGATGCTTTCCGGATGGAACTGAACGCCGTAGATCGGCATGTCGCGGTGGGCAATGCCCTGGATCACGTCGTCCTCGCTGCGCGCAGTGACGCGCAGGCAGTCGGGTACCGTCGCCGGATCGATGGTCAGGGAATGGTAGCGGGTGGCCGTGAACGGGCTGTCGATCCCGGCGAACACGCCCGTGCCGTCATGGGTGATGGTCGACACCTTGCCGTGCATGGGCTTGGGCGCCAGCACGATCTTGGCTCCGAAGGCCTGGCCGATGCACTGATGGCCCAGGCAAACNCCCAGAATCGGCACCTTGCCGGCGGCGGCGGCGATCAGGTCCAGGCAGATGCCCGCCTTGTCCGGATTGCAGGGCCCGGGAGAGATGACGATGCCCTGCGGTTTGAGGGCGAGAATGTCTTCCGGCGTCACCACATCGTTGCGGTGAACGGTGACCTCGGCGCCCAGTTCACCCAGGTAGTGCCACAGGTTGAACGTGAAGCTGTCGTAATTGTCGATAAGGACAAACATTCAACACCTTGGACATGGTTTCTGACATGCCGGCGGAATGCCGGACAGGAGCCGTAAAAGCGGGCGCCACAATGCCCCTTGGCGTCGCCGCGGGTCAAGGAGATTAGCCCCCATGGAACAGCATATATCGGTAGAGTTCTGCCGCTTGGCCAGGGCTTTTTGCGGGGTCCCAACGTCAACNCTCCGCAAGAATATCGTTGGCCAGTGACCCCAGGCGCAGCTGCGTGATCTTAGATCGCGGCCCCCCAGAGACCGGCGGGCGGCGGGGTCGAACCGGCGGTTTTCGGATNTCCGGGCGTGCGCGCCGCCTTGACGGCCCGGGGGCCGGAGGAGTACCAGCACAGATCAAGAACGGGCGTGACGTAACTACAAGTGAATGCAATGACGGAACAGCCCAGCGGACTATTCAAGACGGNGATCAAGGACCCTGCGGTGCGTCTCGCGGCGCTGGGGGGTGCCCTGGCGGGCGCGGTTCTGGTGTTGGTCGTGGTCATGCTNTCCGGCGGCGATCACAAGGGCACGCCAGCCGACATCCGATACCCGTCTGCGCAACAGGGCCAGGTCGCGGAGATCGTGGCCCCGGCCCCCCGCCATGTGACACAATCCGCGACGGCGCCGGAGCTGGCGGCGCCAGAGGCCGCGCCCGTGCCCGTGCCGGACAGCTATCCCACGCTGTCCGTTGCCCGGGTCGAGAAGCCGGAACCGGCCGCGCCGGCGCTTCCCGAAACCCCGCCAGCCGCCGCCGAACAGCCGCAAGCCCCCGATGTCGCCGTCATGACGCCGCTGCCCAAGGCGGCACCGCCGCCGCTCGCCGCCAAACCGATGATCGCCATCGTGATCGACGACATGGGCGTCGATCAGCGGCGCTCGGCCCGCGCCATGAAGCTGCCGGCCAAGGTGACCCTGTCGTTCCTGCCCTATGCCCGCGACCTGAAGAAGCAGGCGGCCGAGGCCGTCGCCCTGGGCCATGAGATCATGCTCCACGTCGCCATGGAGCCGGAAAGCTCGGAAGCCGATCCGGGGCCCAACGTGCTGCTGACCGGCACGCCGGAGGCCGAATTGCTGGCCAACCTGCGCTGGAACCTGGAGCAGATGACCGGTTATCAGGGCATCAACAACCACATGGGCAGCCGCTTTACCCGCGATCTGGCGGGCATGCGTGTGGTCATGGGCGAATTGAAGGCGCGCGGGCTGTTTTTCCTGGATTCCGTGACCAGCCGCGACAGCGTCGGCGCCAAGACCGCGCGGGAGGCAGGGGTGCCCTTCGCCGCCCGCGACGTGTTCATCGACCACAAGGACGACGAAGCCTTCGTCCACAAGCAGCTTGCCAGGGTCGCGGCGGAGGCCCGCAAGCACGGCATCGCCATCGCCATCGCCCATCCCCGCGACATCACGCTGCGGGCGCTGAAGACCTGGCTGACCAAGGTTCAGGCGGACGGGTTCGAACTGGTCGGGGTGTCCAGGGTGCTGCACCGGCCGGCGGCGGCCCAGACGGGGCTGCCCGGAACCTCCGGCTAGATTATCCCGCGAACTTCACGGCTTCTTCGGCGGCGCGGATCAATGCCCGGGATTTGTTGATGCTTTCCTGGTATTCGCCCTCGGGGCTGGAATCGTGGACCACGCCGCCGCCGGCCTGGACGTACATGGTGTCGTCCTTGACCACGGCCGTGCGCAGCGCGATGCAGCTGTCCATGTCGCCGTCGGCGCCGAAATAGCCGATGCAGCCGGCATAGACTCCGCGCCGCACGTTCTCCAGCTCGTCGATGATCTCCATGGCGCGGACCTTGGGCGCGCCGGACACGGTACCCGCCGGAAAGCCCGCATAAAGGGCGTCCAACGCGTCCAGCTCCGGTTTCAGCTTGCCCTCGACGTTGGAGACGATGTGCATGACGTGGGAATAGTTCTCGATATTGAATTGTTCGGTCACGGTCACCGTGCCCGTTTCCGCCACCCGGCCGACGTCGTTGCGGCCCAGGTCCAGCAGCATCAGGTGTTCGGCCAGTTCCTTCGGGTCGGTCAGCAGGTCGTTGGCCAGTTCCTGGTCCTCGGCCGCATCCTTGCCGCGCCGCCGTGTGCCGGCGATGGGCCGGATGGTGACCTTGCCTTCGCGCACGCGGACCAGGATTTCCGGGCTCGATCCGACGATGGCGAAGCCGCCGAAATCCAGGAAGAACAGGAACGGCGAGGGATTGAGCCGCCGAAGCGCGCGGTAAAGCGCGAAGGGCGGATAGGGGAACGGCACGGAAAAACGCTGCGACAGCACGACCTGAAACACGTCGCCGGCCTTGATGTATTCCTTGCCCTTTTCGACCATGGCGTGGAATTCGTCCCGGGTCATGTTGGACGCGGGGGCCAGGTCCGGCACATCGCGTTCCGGATGGGCGCGCGCGGCCTCGGGCAGGGGGGTGTCGAAATCGCCGACGATGCGGCGCAGCCGTTCCACGGCGATGCCGTAGGCGTGTTGGGCATCCATGCCGTCCCGCGGCCACACGGGCGTGAACACGGAAATCACGTCCTTGATGGTGTCGAACACGGCCATCACGGTCGGGCGGATGAACACGCCGTCGGGGATGCCCAGGGTGTCCGGGTTGCCGTCGGGAATGTCTTCGACCAGACGCACAGTATCGTAGGCGGCATAGCCGACCAGCCCGGCGCTCATGGGCGGCAGGCCTTCCGGCAGGTCGATGCGGGATTCCGCGACCAGCGAACGCAGGGAGGCAATGGCCCCCTCGGTCTCGGCGACCGGGCAGGGGGCGAAGGCGTCGACATCGTCCAGGGCGTCGCGGTTGATTTCAGCCGTATTGCCCTGGCAGCGCCAGATCAGGTCCGGATCCAACCCGATGAACGAATAGCGGCCGCGCACGGCGCCGCCCTCGACGCTTTCGAGAACGAANCTGTAGGGCTTGCCGCGCGCCAGCTTGAGGAACGCCGACACGGGCGTTTCCACATCCGCGACCAGTGATGTCCAGAGAACCTGCGGTTCGCCGCGCCCGTAAGCCGCGGCGAAGCCGTCAAATGCGGGTTCGATCTTCATGGATCCGCGCTTCCGCCCGCCCCGGTCTAATTGGCCGCGGCCGGCGTCGCGCCGGGGTTCAGGATCTGGTTCAGAACGTCCTGATGGACAGTCACGCCCAGNTCCTTGCGCAAGGCCCCGGCCAACTGCGTGACCAGATCATCCTTCAGAACCGACGCCAGTTCCTGACGCATCGTGTCGACGCCGGTCTTGTCGGCGGCCGGATCGGCCTGAGTNATGGATTTCAGGCGGGCGATGAAATANCCGCCGTCGGCGCGGGTCACCTTGGCTTCGCCCGTGTTCAGCGTGAAGATATCCTGTAGCACNTGGCCGGGAAGGTCCGACTGGCCGCGCGTCATATAGCGTTTCAAGGCCTTGGTTTCCGCATAGGCGACGCCCGCATCGGCGGCGACGGCCTTGGCGTCCTCGACCGTTTTCAGGCGTTCGGCCAACTGCTTGGCGAANGCCAGGGCGGCGTCGCGCTTGCGTTCGGCCATGACCGCGGCCTTGACCTGATCCGTGACCGTCTCGAAGGGGCGCACCGCCGGCTTGGTCACCTTGTCCACGCGCAGCACGAAGAAGGCGTCGTCGCCCATTTCGCGGAGGGTGGAATCGGCTCCTTCCTCGGTCTCGAAGGCGGAGGCGACGATGGCCTGGGCATTTTCCGGCAGGCCCGCCGCCGGCTTTCCGTCCGGGCCGTTTCCGGCGGAATCCAGGGCCGCGATCTTCACCGCCTTGATGTTCATGGCCTCCGCCACGGTTTCGATGGATGCCCCCTTGCCCAGGTCGTCTTCCNTGCGGTTGACCTGGGTGTAGAGCACGTCAATGGCGCGTTCATGGGCGATTGTCGCCCGCAGCTTTTCCTTGACCTCGTCCAGGGTGGCGACATGGGCGGGCGTGATTTCGCGCACCTTGACGATGTAGAACCCGATACCGCCCGGGCCGGGCAGGGGGGCGGTGANGCCGTCCGCGGATGCCGCGAAGGCCGCGTCGGCGATTTCCGCCAGGACCTCGTCACGGGCCACGGTGCCCAGGTCCGTACCGGCTTCGTCCATGCCGGCGAATTCCTTGGCGACATCGACGAAAGCCCGTCCTTCGGCGAGCGCCTTGGCCGCCTTGTCGGCGGTCGCCCGATCGGGCAGAACCATCTGCGACAGGGCGCGCTTCTCCGGCGTNCCCAGGGTTTCCGCCTGTTCCTTGAAGGCCTTTTCCACGTCGNCGTCGGTCACGGCGGCGACATCCGTCAGGCCCTTGGCGCTGAGCACGGCCAGGGTCACGGCACGATATTCGGGGGCGGTGAAGGCGGCCGGGTTGGCCTTGTGGTAGGCGCGCAGTTCAAGTTCGGTCGGCGCGGTCGTGATTTGCGCCGCCGCGTCGGTTACGAACANGGTTTCCGCGCTGCGGGTTTCCTCGCGGTAGCGATAGAAAGTCTCGGCCAGCACGTCGGGCGCCACGACACCGGCCTCGACCGTGTCGAGCAGCTGGCCGCGGGCCAGTTCGCGGCGCGCGCGTTCCAGGAATTCCTGTTCGGTCAGGCCGAACTGGTAGAGCATGTTCTGGAACTTCTGTCGGTCGAAGCCGCCAGCGCCCAGATTGCTGCGGAACGCGTTGGACTCGCGCACCGCGTCGCGCACGATGGTGTCGGACACGGCGATGTCCAGGTCATGCGCGGCCTTGGTCAGCAGGATATCGTTGATCAACTGGCCCAAAACCGATTGCGGCAGGCCCAGAAGACGCGCCGTTTCCGGCGTCAGCTGGCCGGCAAACCGGGGATTGAGCCGCGCCATCTCGCGGCGGACCTCGTTTTCCACGTCGCGGCGCGACAATTCCTTGCCGGCCACTTCGGCGACGGGCTGATCGTCGGGACGGAACTGGACCATGTCCCCGATACCCCAGGCGCCGAAACTGATGACGAGCAGGCCGAGAATGATCTTGACGACGAGTGAGCCGGTCTTTTCGCGAATTTGACGAAGCATGGAAAATCCTTCTGGGTTGCGCCCTTCTCCTTGGGGCGGCGCATCATAGAGGGGGCGCGGAACGCCCGCAACACCACTTGGACGCCGATTGCGGCGGCATTCGGGCGGCTTGCCGATTGGCTTGCCGGGGGGCCTGTGTTAGAGGAGGCGCAGCAAGACAAACCATCCGGTACATCCAATACATAGGTGCGACATGAGCCAAGGGCGGACGCCGCTGATCGCGGGCAACTGGAAAATGAACGGCGGACTGGACGAGGTCGATTCCCTGGCCGGCGACCTGGCCCAGCGCATGACCGCNCTGGACGCACCACCCGCCTTCGACATGGCGCTGTGCCCGCCGTTTCCGCTGCTGCCCATGATCGCCGCCCGAATCGAGGAAAGCGGCCTGGCGCTCGGCGCCCAGGATTGCCATGGGAAAGCGCAGGGGGCCCATACGGGCGACGTCAGCGCCATCCTGCTGGCCCAGGTCGGTTGCAGCTTCGTCATCGTCGGCCATTCGGAACGGCGCACGGACCATCATGAAACTAATGCCCAGGTTGAGGAAAAGGCCCGGGCGGCGCAGGCTGCGGGGCTTTGCGCCATCGTCTGCGTCGGCGAGACCGAGGCGGAACGCGACGCCGGCCGCGCCGCCGAGGTCGTGGTCGGCCAGGTCGCAGGCTCCGTACCGGAGGGATCGAACCCGGATAATCTGGTCATCGCCTACGAGCCCGTCTGGGCCATCGGCACGGGCAAGACCGCGACGCCCGGAGACGCCCAGGAAATGCATGCGGCGATCCGCGCGTCGCTGACCGGTCGGTTCGGTGCGGATGCGGCGGCGGGGATGCGTATTCTCTATGGCGGGTCGATGAAACCCGGCAACGCGGCGGAGCTTCTGGCCCTGGCCGATGTCGACGGCGGGCTGATCGGCGGGGCCGCGCTGAAGGCCGACGATTTCTGGGCGATTGCCGAGGCCGTGTCCTGAGCACGCAAAACCTCCTGGTAATCGGTCTTGCAACGCAGTAAAACGCGGCCCAACTGATTGGGGCCAGCGCGCGCCACGGCGGCGCACGGCCCGTTTGGAAGGAAGTTCGATGCAAAACGTGATCCTGGTCATTCACCTGCTGCTCGCCATCGGCCTGGTCGGCGTGGTGTTGTTGCAGCGCTCCGAAGGCGGCGGCCTGGGCATCGGCGGCGGTGGTGGCGGCATGGGCGGCTTCATGACCGGGCGCGCCACGGCCGACCTGTTGACCCGCACGACGGCGATCCTGGCGACCGCGTTCATGATCACGTCGCTGGTGCTGGCGATCATCGCCGCCCACGACCGCAAGGCGGCGACGGGGTCGATTCTCGACCAGCCGGTTCAGACCGCGCCCGAGTCGAGCGTACCCGCGGCCCCCGCAGCCCCGATCGCCAAGTAGGGAAATGGCAGGAATCCGCGACTCCCGGAACATGGATCAGAGGCGGGGAATTTCCCGCCTCTTTTCTTTTTGCCCCACCAACCGTCAGTGTATTGTGTAGGCCCATGACGCGGTTCATCTTCATCACCGGCGGCGTGGTCTCTTCCCTCGGAAAAGGACTGGCATCGGCGGCTCTCGGGGCCTTGCTGCAGGCGAACGGATTCAAGGTCCGTTTGCGCAAGCTGGATCCCTATCTGAACGTTGATCCAGGGACCATGAGCCCCTATCAGCACGGCGAGGTCTACGTCACCGACGACGGGGCGGAGACCGACCTCGACCTCGGCCATTACGAACGCTTCACGGGCGTCGCCTCGCGCCAGTCCGACAACGTGACCACGGGCCGCATCTATTCGGACGTGATCGCCAAGGAACGGCGCGGCGACTATCTGGGCGCCACCATCCAGGTCATTCCCCACGTCACCGACGCGATCAAGAATTTCGTGACCTCGGACCTGGAGGACGAAGACTTCATCCTGTGCGAGATCGGCGGCACCGTCGGCGACATCGAGGGCCTGCCGTTCCTGGAGGCCATTCGTCAGCTGCGCAACGACCTGGGCCGCGACCGCACGATGTACATTCATCTGACGCTGCTGCCCTATATCCCGACGGCGGGCGAGCTGAAGACCAAGCCGACCCAGCATTCCGTGAAGGAACTGCTGAGCGTCGGGATTCAGCCGGACGTTCTGTTGTGCCGCGCCGACCGGCCGCTGCCCGAGGGCGAGCGCAAGAAAATTTCCCTGTTCTGCAACGTCGACGAACGCGACGTCATTCCGGCGCTGGACGTGGACACCATCTACCGGGTGCCGCTGGCCTATCACGCCGAAGGCCTGGATGCCTCCGTCTACCGCCATTTCAATATCGAGACGGGGGAGCCGGACCTCAGCCGCTGGGAGACCATCGCCGAAACCGCGATCCGGCCCGAGGGCGAGGTGTCCATCGCCGTGGTCGGCAAGTACACGGTGCTGCCCGATGCCTACAAATCCCTGATCGAGGCTCTGACCCACGGCGGCATCGCCAACAACGTCAAGGTCAACATCAAGTGGATCGAGTCGGAAATCTTCGAGACCGAGACCGAGGCCCTGCATACCCTTGAGGACGTGCATGGCGTGCTGGTCCCGGGCGGCTTCGGCGAGCGCGGCTCGGAAGGCAAAATTTCCGCCGTCACCTTCGCGCGCGAGCGCGGCGTGCCCTATTTCGGCATCTGCTTCGGCATGCAGATGGCGGTGGTCGAGGCGGCGCGCAATCTGGCCGGCATCAAGGGGGCGAGTTCAACCGAATTCGGCCCGGCCAAGGAGCCGGTGGTCGGCCTGCTGACCGAATGGATGAACGGCAATCAGCTGGAGCAGCGCAAACAAGGCGGCAACCTGGGCGGCACCATGCGCCTGGGCGCCTTTCCCTGCACCTTGCAGGACGGGTCCCGCGTCCGCGACATCTACGGCCAGCCGGACATTTCCGAGCGCCACCGTCATCGCTACGAGGTCAACACGGAATACCGCGCGCGGCTGGAGGCGGCGGGCCTCATGTTCACGGGCATGTCGCCCGACGGCCTGCTGCCGGAAATCGTTGAAATCCCCGAGCATCCGTGGTTCATCGGGGTGCAGTTCCACCCGGAGCTGAAATCGAAACCGTTCGAGCCGCACCCGCTGTTCACCTCGTTCATCGACGCGGCGGTCAAGCAGGCCAGATTGGTTTAAACAACATCTGGTTTAAATCGGCCCTTTAAGGAAACGCCCTTGTCCTCAACGATCACCGTCGGCGACCTGAACATCGGCAACGACCTGCCGCTCGTGCTGATCGCCGGGCCCTGCGCCATGGAAAGCCGGAACCATGCGCTGGACATGGCAGGTGCCCTCATGGAAATGACCGGCAAGCTGGGCATGGGGCTGATCTACAAGACCTCCTTCGACAAGGCCAACCGTACCAGTGCGTCCAGCCCGCGCGGCATGGGCCTGGACAAGGCCTTGCCCGTGTTCGAGGCGGTGAAGAAACAGATCGGCTGTCCCGTGCTGACCGACGTGCACGACGCCGGACAATGCGCCGAGGCCGCGACCGTGGTCGACGTGCTGCAAATTCCGGCCTTCCTGTGCCGCCAGACGGACCTGCTGCTCGCCGCCGGCGAGACGGGAGCCGCCATCAACGTGAAGAAGGGCCAGTTTCTGGCGCCCTGGGACATGCAGAACGTGGTCGACAAGATCAAGTCGACCGGCAACCGGCGGGTCATGGTCTGCGAACGCGGGGCGAGCTTCGGCTACAACACCCTGGTCTCCGACATGCGGGCCCTGCCGGTGCTGGCCAAGACCGGCTGCCCCGTGGTGTTCGACGCGACCCATTCCGTGCAGCAGCCGGGCGGGCAGGGCACGACCTCGGGCGGCCAGCGCGAATTCGCGCCCATCCTGGCCCGCGCCGCCGTCGCCGTGGGCGTCGCCGCCGTGTTCATGGAAACCCATGAGGACCCGGACACCGCGCCGTCCGACGGGCCCAACATGATTCATCTAACCGACATGCCCGCCGTGCTAGAAACGCTCGCGGCGTTCGACCGGCTGGCCAAGGCACACCCGGTTTCCCTATAACGCCCCGACCCTGATACCCCACCCGACGGCCCACCGGCCCGACCTGACCGGAGAGACAGACATGACCGCCATCGTCGACGTGTTCGCCCGAGAAATCCTGGATTCCCGCGGCAATCCCACCGTGGAAGTGGACGTGACCCTGGAAACGGGCACGCTCGGCCGTGCCGCCGTGCCCTCGGGGGCCTCGACCGGGGCGCACGAGGCCGTGGAGCTGCGCGACGGCGACGATACGCGCTACCTGGGCAAGGGCGTTCTGGCCGCCGTCGACGCCGTGAACGGCGAAATCTGCGACGCCCTGGCCGGTGCGGATGTCGAGGATCAGCTGTTCATCGACAATGTGATGATCGAATTGGACGGCACGCCCAACAAGGCGCGGCTCGGCGCCAATGCGATCCTGGGCGTCAGCCTGGCGGCCGCCAAGGCGGCGGCGGAGGAGGCGGGTCTGCCGCTCTACCGCTATGTCGGCGGCGCCTTCGCCCGCGACCTGCCGGTGCCGATGATGAACATCATCAATGGCGGGGCGCATGCGGACAATCCCATCGATTTCCAGGAATTCATGATCATGCCCGTGGGTGCCGACGATTTCCCGGATGCCCTGCGCATGGGGGCCGAGGTGTTCCACACCCTCAAGAAGGGCCTGGCCAAGGCCGGGCATGCCACCAACGTGGGCGACGAAGGCGGCTTCGCGCCGAACCTGAGCAGCTCGGAAGAAGCCCTCGACTTCATCATGAAGGCCATCGCCGACGCCGGCTATGCGCCGGGCGAGGATGTGGTTCTGGCCCTCGACAGTGCGTCGACCGAATTCTACCAGGGCGGTAAGTACGTTATGGAGGGGATCGGCAGGACGCTCGGCGCCGACGAAATGGCGCGATTGTACCAGGATCTCTGCGCCAACTATCCCATCAAATCCATCGAGGACGGCATGGCCGAGGACGACTGGGACGGCTGGAAGGCTCTGACGGACGCCATCGGCGCCACGGTGCAGCTGGTCGGCGACGACCTGTTCGTGACCAACCCGGTGCGCCTGGCCGACGGCATCGCAAAGGGCGTCGCCAATTCGATCCTCATCAAGGTCAACCAGATCGGCACCCTGTCGGAAACCCTGCAGACGGTCGAGATGGCCCATAAGGCGGGTTACACGGCGGTGATTTCCCATCGCTCCGGCGAGACCGAGGACACCACCATCGCCGACATCGCCGTCGCCACCAACGCCGGGCAGATCAAGACTGGGTCGCTGTCGCGCTCCGACCGGCTGGCCAAGTACAACCAGCTTCTGCGTATCAACGAGGACCTGGGACCGACGGCGCGGTACAACGGCGCCGCGCTGTTCGGCTGATCCGCGTTAACCTTTTCGAATTTCCAAAGTGCTGGAAAACAAAGGGTTTTTCCGACTCCTAACGGAAAATTAACCATCATTCCTTAGATTCGTACCTGCCGATTCGCGGAACCGGCATGGGGATTACTGGGGATTGAAATCGATGGCGACGCGCTTTGCCTCTGTGAAGAAAAAACTGGCCGCGGCCCTGGGGCCGTCCCTGGGCATTCTGGCCTGTGCCTATTTCGCCTATCACACCGTGCACGGCGACCGGGGCGTCACGTCCCTGATGCTGATGCAGGAAAAGGTCGCCGAGGCGCAGATTCTCGCCGACGACCTGAAGGCGCAGCGCAGCGAGTGGGAACACCGGGTCGAACTTCTCGGCGCCCAGTCCCTCGACCTCGACATGCTCGAGGAGCGGGCCCGCGTCATGCTGAACGTCGGCTTCGACCGCGACTACGTCATTTTCTTCACCAAGACGGGGGGCTGAGCCGATGGGATCGCTCGCGGAAACCCTGCGTCCGCCTTATTACGCGGCCGTCGTCACGCCGGTCGGNGGCGACATCGACCCGTCGGGCCGCCTGGCCATGGATGAACTGATTTCCCTGGCGCCNCGNCTNGATGGATTTCTCGGTCTTGAGACGGGCCGCCTGGACGATGGCCGGGGGGCCGCCGTGTGCTATTGGAAAACGACGGCGGCGATTCAGGGCTGGAAAACCCGCGTGCTGGCGCAAATGNTGGAAGAGGTGAGCCTGAAGAACCGGCGCATCGAGGANGCCTGCGCCATCGAGGTGACGCGNGTCGTCAAACGCCTGTTCGGGCGCAAGACGCCGCTTTCCGTCGAAATCATGAGCACCTTCTCGCCGCCACCGGTACCGGCGGTCGAACGGAGCGCGGCGTAATGTCCGCCCAGGCGTCCATTGCGGTCGCCGAGGGCAGGGACCTGCTGACGCCGGCGTTTATCGACGTCGAACCCGAGGGCGGCAACCAGCCCACCTATTTCGCGGTCCTGTTCACCGATGCCTGGGACGGCGACCCGCCGACCAGATGGGCCGAGGCGCTGCGCCTGCTCGCCACCCTGGCGGAACAAAGCCCGGGTTATCTCGGCTACGATGTCGAGGTCATGGACGGCGGGCGGGAATACGCCGTCACCCGTTGGGCATCCCCCGCATACATCCGGCAATGGAAGAAATCATCGGCCATCGTGATCGGCGATAACGGCCTGCTGTCCCGGATTTACGGGCGGGAAGGCTGCCTGTGGCCCTGGCTGGACGCGGCCAGACAGGCCTGATCCGCAATCGTAATGATCGTGGTTTAACTGATATATAATTAATTAAATAGCAGCATTCCTGACCTATATTGTTTTTCGTCCGGTTTTTCAGCTATGATCTCCCGAAGTTATGGCGGGTAACCGCCGACCCTGGGAGGGATGCGAAAAGGCGNACACCTTTGGCGCGCCATCTGGGGATGGAAACAGACAGCCAAGGGAGGTCCAATGGCCCGGTCACCCAAGACGGCGGCGAAGGCAAAAACGCCCGCCAAGTCGTCCACCGCGAAATCCCCCAAGACGGGCCCCACGCCCGATGAGCTTCGCCATTATTACCGCGAAATGCTGCTCATCCGCCGGTTCGAGGAAAAGGCGGGCCAGCTTTACGGCATGGGCCTGATCGGCGGTTTCTGCCACCTCTATATCGGTCAGGAAGCGGTCGTCGTCGGCATGATGGCGGCGTCGGAACCGCAGGATACCGTCATCACCAGCTACCGCGACCACGGCCACATGCTGGCCTGCGGCATGGACCCCAAGGGCGTGATGGCCGAGCTGACCGGCCGGCGCGGCGGTTATTCGCGCGGCAAGGGCGGCTCCATGCACATGTTCTCGCGCGAAAAGAACTTCTTCGGCGGCCACGGCATCGTCGGCGCCCAGGTGCCGCTCGGCACGGGACTGGCCTTCGCACACAAGTACAAGGGCGACGGCGGCGTGTGCATGGCCTATTTCGGCGACGGCGCCATCAACCAGGGCCAGGTCTATGAAAGCTTCAACATGGCCGCGATCTGGAACCTGCCGGTGATCTACGTGATCGAAAACAACAAGTACGGCATGGGCACGTCCATCGAACGCACCTCCAAGACCGCCGACCTGCACACCCGCGGCCTGGCCCACGGCATCGAAGGCTTTGCCGTCGACGGCATGGACGTTCTCGCGGTCAAGGAGGCCGCCGCCGAGGCGCTCAAGCGCTGCCGCGACGGCAAGGGCCCGGTGATCCTGGAAATGAAGACCTACCGCTACCGCGGCCATTCCATGTCCGATCCGGCCAAGTACCGGACCAAGGAAGAGGTGCAGAAGGTGCGCCGCGAGATGGATCCCATCGACACGCTCGCTCACAAGCTTCTGGAGGCCAAGGTCGTCAGCGAGGACGATCTCAAGGCCATCGACAAGGAAGTGAAGGCCCTGGCCAACGAGGCCGCCGAGTTCGCGCAGCAGAGCCCGGAACCGGACGCGTCCGAATTGTGGACCGACGTCCTGGTCGAAGCCTGAACGAAAACGTCGCACGAAGGGAACATCTGAACATGGCTACGCAAGTACTTCTGCCGGCGCTTTCTCCGACCATGACCGAGGGCAAGATCGCCAAGTGGCTCAAGAAGGAAGGGGACAAGGTCGCGAGCGGCGACGTCCTGCTGGAAATCGAAACCGACAAGGCGACCATGGAGGTCGAGGCCGTGGATGAAGGCATCCTGGGCAAGATCCTGGTCCCCGACGGCACCGACGGCGTCGCCGTCAACTCGCCCATCGCGGTGATCGTCGAGGACGGCGAGACGGTGTCGGACGCCGACAGCGCGCCCGCCGCCGCTGCCGCCCCGGCCCCCGTGGCCGAAGCGCCGGCCCCGGCCGCCGCCCCTGTTGCNGCAACCGTTGCGGCCGAGNCTGACTACACCGGCGCCATGAAGACCATGACCGTGCGCGAGGCGCTTAACGCCGCCCTGGCCGAGGAAATGCGCCGCGACGGCAACGTCTACCTGATGGGCGAGGAAGTCGCCCAGTACCAGGGGGCGTACAAGATTTCCCAGGGCTTGCTCGACGAATTCGGCGACAAGCGGGTGATCGACACGCCGATCACAGAACAGGGATTCGCCGGGATGGCCGTGGGCTCCGCGTTTCTCGACCTGCGCCCGGTGGTCGAATTCATGACCTTCAATTTCGCCATGCAGGCCATCGACCAGATCATCAACTCCGCCGCCAAGACGCTGTACATGTCGGGCGGCCAGATGGGCTGCCCCATCGTGTTCCGCGGGCCCAACGGGGCGGCGGCCCGCGTNGGCGCCCAGCATTCCCAGTGCTATGCCTCGTGGTACGCCCATTGCCCGGGTCTCAAGGTCATCGCCCCGTGGTCGGCGGCGGATGCCAAGGGGCTGCTGAAATCGGCGATCCGCGATCCCAACCCGGTGATCTTCCTGGAAAACGAAATCCTCTACGGCCAGAGCTTCGAAGTGCCGGACGACGAAGACTGGACCCTGCCCATCGGCAAGGCCAAGGTCGAGCGGNCCGGCAAGGACGTGACCCTGGTGGCCTTCTCCATTGCCGTCGGCATCTGCATGGAAGCGGCGGAAAAGCTGGCCGCCGAAGGCATCGACGCGGAGGTCATCAACCTGCGCACGGTGCGGCCCATCGACGTCGAAACCCTGGTCGCTTCGGTCAAGAAGACCAACCGCATCGTCACGGTGGAAGAAGGCTGGCCGACCTGCGGGATCGGCGCCGAAATCAACCAGCTGATGATCGAACACGCCTTCGACGATCTGGACGCGCCGCCGACCCGGGTGTCCGGCGCCGATGTGCCCATGCCCTATGCGGCGAACCTGGAGGCCCTGGCCCTGCCCAAGGCCCATAACGTGGTCGAGGCGGCGAAAGCCGTCTGCTACGTGTAGGGACGGGGAGGAACACCATGCCGATCAATCCTGATGCCGGCCCTGAGCCCGACCATGACCGAGGGCAATCTGGCCAAGTGGCACAAGAAGGAAGGCGACGCCGTGGAAAGCGGCGACGTCCTTGCGGAAATCGAAACCGACAAGGCGACCATGGAGGTCGAAGCCGTGGAGGAAGGCATCCTCGGCAGGATCGTGGTGCCGGAAGGCACTGCCGACGTCGCCGTCAATTCGGTGATCGCGCTGCTGCTGGAAGACGGCGAAGACGCCTCGGCCCTTGACGGCGCCGACACGTCGTCCGGTGGGGCCGCAGCCCCGGCGGCGGAAGCCGCCAAGTCGGCCCCGGCAGCCGCACCGGCAACGCCCGCAGCACCTGCCGCCGCCCCGGCGGCCGCATCCGGCGACCGCGTGGTCGCCAGCCCCCTGGCCAAGCGCATCGCCGCTCAGGAAGGCCTCGACCTTGCCGCCATTGCCGGCTCCGGCCCGCGCGGCCGCGTGGTCAAGCGCGACGTGGACGCGGCGCTCGCCTCGGGAACGGGCAAGGCCGCTCCGGCGACGGCCCCCGCCGCGAGACCCGCGACGGCTCCCGCCGCCGCCCCGACCCCGACACCGGCCGTCGGCGATCCGGTGTTCGCCAACATGCCGGANTTCGAGGCCGTGGCGAACTCGTCCATGCGCAAGGTCATCGCCACGCGCCTGACGGCCTCGGCCCGCGACATCCCGCATTTCAACATCTCGATCGACGTCGAGATCGACAAGCTGCTGGCCGCGCGCAAGGACCTNAACGGCCGCGACGGGGCGGACTACAAGATTTCCGTCAACGACTTCGTCATCAAGGCCGTGGCCGTCGCCCTGCGGCGCTGCCCGGACGTCAACGTGTCCTACACGGACGACGCGATCCTCAAGTTCAAGCGCGCCGACGTCTCCGTCGCCGTCGCCATCGAGGGCGGCCTGATCACCCCGATCATCAAGGACGCGGGATCGCTCGGCCTCGCCGCCATCTCGGCCAAGGCGAAGGAGCTGGCCGGCAAGGCGCGGGACGGCAAGCTGGCGCCCGAGGAATTCCAGGGCGGCACCTTCACCATCTCCAACCTGGGCATGTTCGGGGTCAAGTCCTTCAACTCCATCATCAACCCGCCCCAGGGCGGCATCCTCAGCGTCGGCGCCGGCGAACAGCGCCCGGTCGTGAAGAACGGTGCCTTGACCGTCGCCACGGTGATGTCCCTGACCCTGGCGGTCGACCACCGCTGCATCGACGGCGCCACGGCGGCCGGTTTTGCCAAGGAACTGAAGGCGATCCTCGAAGATCCCATTCAGTTGCTGCTGTAGGCGGGGAGGGCGAAACTCATGGCCGATACCTCGTTCGACATCGTCATCATCGGCGGCGGGCCGGGCGGCTACGTCGCCGCGATCCGCGCGGCGCAGCTTGGGTTCAAGACCTGCGTGGTGGAAAAGCAGCACCTGGGCGGCATCTGCCTCAACTGGGGCTGCAT
>JGI25321J39296_1000956_pt1 | contig 19285 bp, 20 predicted proteins | sample AutmiccommuBRH23_FD_39296 | JGI IMG/M metagenome (IMG submission 39296)
CGAAACCGTGTCCGGCGACACGATGATGGAACCGGGCCGCGAAATCGACAAGATCGGTTCGGTCGGACGGCCGGTCAGCATGGTCGAACTGGACATCCGCGNCGATGACGGCACCAGCCNGCCCGCCGGGATCGTCGGCGAGATTTGTATGCGCGGGCCGAAAGTCACGCGCGGCTATTGGAAAGACNCCGAGCGCACCGCCGCCGCCATGCACCCTGACGGATCTCTGCGCTCGGGCGATATGGGCTATCTGGATCAGGACGGCTTTCTGTTTCTGACCGACCGCAAGAAGGACATGATCATTTCCGGCGGCGAGAACATTGCATCTTCCGAACTGGAACGTGTAATATTCATGATGCCGCAGGTCGAAGACGTGGCGGTGATCGCAAAGCCGGATGACAAATGGGGCGAGGTGCCGATGGCGGTGATCGTCCTTCGCGCCGGGCAATCGTTGACGCTGGAGGAGCTGATCGCCTTTTGCCGCAACCANCTGGGCGGGTTCAAATGCCCCAAGGACATGCGCCTGGTCGCGGCGCTGCCCCGAAACCCCTCCGGCAAGATCCTCAAGCGCGTGCTGCGCGATGACACCCTGAAAGACCTCTGACCCCCCCCGGGAGAGCCTGTGCCGAACACGAAAGACATCCCCACCGCGCAGACGGGCGCCCGGTCGTTCAAACGTCTCCGCAAGAAAACCGGACTGACGCGAGGCGAAAAGGCACAACAGACCTATCGCAACCTGATGGATGCGGCGGCGAAGATCGTCGGTGAACTGGGTTACGCCGCCACCTCGATCGCCAAGGTAACAGAGGCGGCGGGCGTTGCCCACGGCACGTTCTACAACTATTTCAGGGGCCGGCAGGGGCTGTTCGATGTGCTTCTACCCTATGTCGGGCAGCAGATGACCGACCGGATAACGGCGGATCTGACCCATGCCGGCAACGGAATCGACCGCGAAATCGCCAGGTTCCGGGCCTATTGCGACTATCTCAGGGCAAATCCCGGCTTTTACCGCATCCTCTACGAGGCCGAGGTCTTTGCCCCCGTCGCCCACGAGGCCCATATCCGACGGCTGACCGATGGTTACTGCCGCGCTTTGAAACGTGCCATGGATGCCGGCGATCTGCGCCCGATGAGCGATGAGGAAATGGCCGTCATCGCGGCCGTTCTGCTCGGCGCGCGCGCCTATGTCGCGATGCAGCACAAGGACACCGGCGAAATCCCTGAATCGGCTGTTCAGGCCTATGCCGGCCTTGTGCAACATGGTCTGTTTCGTCCGCCCCCGTCGGGCCATGGGTGAATTTCGGGCGGACAGATCGACGACACCCGGGCCGCGGGCCGTCTGCCGCGACATGGCGAAACCTGCCCGAACCGCCGAACAAGGGGCGTGATCCACGAGAAATGACTTGTGAGTCACAACTCATGGGCCTTAGCCTGCCGCCAAAGGGAGGCCGAGATGGAATCATCCAAGGATCACTGGTACGAAACCCTGTCGCCCGGCATGGTGCTGTCGCTGCCCGATATAGATTGCAGCGCCGCGCGGATTGCCCGGCACTCGGAGCTGTTCAACGCCTATCACCCGGTCAACACCAGTTCCGACAACCGCTTTGGCCGCGCCATCGCGCACGGGCCGCATCCGGTGGCCCAGGCCATGGCCACGGTCGGGGATCTTGTGGGGGCCGGCCTGGTCGCGATGAGCCAGCTTGGCCCGTGGCGGTTTCTGCGGCCGGCCTTCGTGGGCGACCGCCTGACCGCCGACGCCACCGTGATCGGCCGCACCGCCGCCGCGGGGGACAGCGGCACCATCGTGCTGGAAATCCGCATANTCGACCCGGACGGACGGGTCTCGCAGATCGGAGAGGCGCATCTGCTCGTCCGCCGCCGCCCGAATTCAGGGGAAACGCCATGATCTGGAGCCAGGAACACGACGAGTTGCGCCGCACCACCAATGCCGTGGTGGACACCCATGTGAACCCCTTCGTCGATCAATGGGAGGAAGAGGGGATCTTTCCCGCCCGGCAGGTGATGAAAGCCTTTGGCGATGCCGGGCTGCTGGGAATCGGCAAACCCCGGAAATGGGGTGGCATGGATCTGGATTTCTCGTTCGAGATCGCCTTTGCCGAGGAACTGGGCAACATCCGCACGATGGGCATCTGTTCGGCCATCGGCGTGCAGACCAACATGTGCACCCCCGCCCTTGCAAGACATGGCAGCGACCGGCTGAAGGCGGAATTTCTCGCCCCCACCATCGCTGGCGATCTGGTTGGCTGTATNGGTGTCAGCGAGGCGGGCGCCGGATCGGATGTCGCGCAACTCAAGACNTCGGCGCGCAAGGATGGCGGCGACTATATCATCAACGGCTCGAAGATGTGGATCACCAATGGCATTCAGGGAGACTGGATTTGCCTGCTGGTCAATACCGACAACGAGAATGGCCCGCATCGCAACAAATCGCTGATTGTCCTGCCGATGGACACCCCCGGTATCACCGTCGGCAAGAAGCTCGACAAGGTCGGCTATCGGTCCTCGGATACGGCGCTGCTGTTCTTCGACGATGTGCGGATTCCGCAGGCCAACCTGATCGGCCAAGAGGGCCAGGGGTTCCGCTACCAGATGGAACAGTTCCAGGAGGAGCGGCTGTTCGTCGTTGCCCGCTCATGGCGGTTCCTCGACATCGCGATGTCCGAGACCATCGACTATCTGCGCCAGCGCAAGGCCTTCGGCCGCCCGCTGCTGGACAACCAGTATATCTATTACAAGCTGGCCGAAATGCAGGCCCNGATCGAATCTGTCCGGGCGCTGCTCTACCGCGCGCTGGAGGCCTATCTCAACGGCGAGGACGTGACCAAACTTGCCTCGATGGCGAAATATCTGATCGGGCGGCTTTCCATGGAAATCCCGGTGGAGCTGACCCATTTCTGGGGCGGTCAGGGATTCATGAACGAGAACTTCATCACCCGCGTCTATCGCGAGGCCCGACAGGCCGCCGTCGGCGGCGGCGCGAACGAGGTGATGTTGCAGATCATCGCAAAGAAGATGGGAATCTTTCCGAAATCGTGACGACCGGCTGCGTCACGGAACCGGTAAATCCGATCATGGAAGGACAAGGAGAGGCAACGCCCCGCGAAAGTGGCGGTTCGCGTCCCGGATCAGGCNATTCGCATTCAGGGCGGCGCGGGGATCAAGAGTGAATAAAATGATTGACAAGTCATTTTTTAACCTTCAGCATTTTACGCAAGGCAGGATTGCCATGCGCGAACGGAATGAGGAGGAGACATGACCGGATCGCCCCAGACGCTGACCTATGAAACCAGGGGTCGGACCGGGATCATCACCTTCACGCGCCCCGATGTCCGCCACAGCCTGGACATCGCCATGCGCGAAGAGATCGCCGCCCTGCTGCCCGGCATCCGGGCCGATCGAAACCTGCGCGCGCTGATCGTGACCGGCAGCGGAGGGGCGTTCTGTTCCGGCGGCGATCTGAAATCGCTGAGCGAAGAGGAACGCCCCGTCGATGTGAACCGCGAGCGCATCGCCAANCTGCACACATGGTTCACCGAATTGTCGAACCTNGAATTGCCGGTGATCGCGGCGGTCGATGGGCCGGCCTTTGGNGCNGGNTTCAACCTGGCGCTGGTGGCNGATTTCGTTCTGGCCACCCCCCGCGCCCGCTTCTGTGCGGTGTTCGGGCGGATCGGTCTGGTGCCCGATCTGGGCGGCTTCTTTCTGCTGCCGCGCATCGTCGGGCTGGCCCGCGCCAAGGAACTGGTGATGACCGCCCGCTCCATCTCGGCCGCCGAAGCGAAGGAGATGGGGATCGTTCTGGAAATCCACGAGCCTGATTCCCTGCTGGACGCGGCTCTGGCNTTTGCCCGGCGNTTCGATACCTCCTCGCGGCTGGCNGCCGGGATGGCGAAGGTGATCCTCAATCAGGCGATGCACACCGATCAGCGCGCGCTTGCGGATATGGAGGCGATGGCACAGACGCTGTGCCTTGCCTCCGACTACCACAAGGAGGCGGTTCAACGCTTTCTGGACAAGCAGCCCCTCGAATTCGACTGGGATCGGATGGCCGCAAGGGACGCGGCCGGATGACGCCAGGCAAACGGCATACGGCCCGCAACACCGGCGCCGCCGATGCCGTGGCGCGCGAATTGCCCGGCTCGGCCGCATGGGGCCTGCACGCAGTCCGCACCGCTCTCGCCCTGCTGGATGCCGGGGGGCCTCATGGCCGCGCGGAAGTTTGACGGCAAGTGGTGAACGGCCTCCGGCACCATGAGGTTGATAGAAGCAGCGTGACCGGGCCGGGGCTCGCCCCGCGCCAACGAGAGGACAGACATGACGATTGATGTCGCCGAATCGCCGCCCACAGTCTTCCAGGCAATTGCCCGCGTGATGACGACCCTCATCGCCATCGCCACAGTCGCCTTCTTCATCTATACCGCCTGGTATGGCAGCTATCCCGCGCTGATCCAGCGTTCGATCCTGTTGGGTTCGGCGATGTGCCTGGTCTTTCTTGGCCTGGCCCAGCGCACCCCGCCAGACAGTCTGCAAAACAAGGCTCTGTTGCTGGCACTCTATCTGGCCTCGCTGTGCAGCGTGGTGACGCTGGGCTTTATCGTGGTGAATTTCCACGCCATTGCCGAAAGTTCGGGCTTTTTTGGNCAAACCGAGGTGGTGCTGGCGACCATCATGTTGGCGACCGTCCTGTTCGCCACATGGCTCGCCTTTGGCCCGGCGCTGCCGATCATCGCCATCTGCTTCCTTCTCTACGCTCTGTTCGGAAGGGAAATGCCGGACATCCTGTCGCACCGGGGCCTGAAATGGAGCTCTCTGGCGGCCGGAAACTACCTTACCACCAAGGGCGTTCTGGGCGTGCCGCTGGGCGTCGTGGCCGACGTTGTGCTGTATTTTCTTCTTTTCTCGTCCTTTNTGGCGGCAACCGGGGCCTCGGATACATTCGTGCGCCTGTCGCAACTGATGGTGGGGCGGATGCGCGGCGGCCCGGCCAAGATCGCCGTGGTGGGCAGCGGGCTGCTGGGAAGCATCTCCGGCTCGGCGGTGGCCAATGTGGCGGCCAGCGGCACCTTCACCATTCCGATGATGAAGCGCGTCGGCTATACGCCGCAATTTGCCGGGGCCGTCGAGGCGGTCGCCTCATCGGGCAGCCAGTTGATGCCGCCGGTCATGGGGGCGGCCGTGTTCATCATGGCCGACATGCTTCAGGTCGGTTACGTCACCATCGTTCTGGCGGCCCTGTTTCCCGCGCTGATCTATTACATGAACCTGCTTCTGATTGTGGACCTGGAGGCCGGCAAAAGGGGCCTGCGAGGGCTGGACAGCTTTGAAAAGGAGAAGGCCCGCGAGCTTGTGAAGGAGTCCGGGTATCTTCTGGCGCCGCTCGTGGTGCTGTTTGGTCTGGTCGTGTTGCAGTATTCGCCCCGCTATGCCGCGCTGATGTCGCTCGCACTTCTGCTGGGACTCAACCTGCTGCGGCCACATCGCCGGCTGTCCTTTCGTGCCATGGTGGATGCGCTGGTCGATGGGATGACCAGCGTCGCGCCCGTGGCCGTGGCCGTGGCGGTGGCCGGTATCGTCGTGGGTGTAGTCGAGACGACCGGACTGGGGCTGAACCTGACCACGATCATGACCCAGGTGGCCAGAAATTCGCTGCTGCTTCTGCTGATTCTGACGATGGTCAGTTCGATCGTGCTCGGGATGGGGCTGCCGACGGTGGCCTGCTATATCATCCTTGCCCTGATCATCGCGCCGGTGATGGTCCGGCTGGGTGTGCCGCCGCTGGCAGCGCATATGTTCGTGTTCTATTTCGGGACGCTGTCCGCGATCACTCCGCCCGTCGCGCTTGCCTCTTTCACCGCCGCCGGCATCGCCGGTGCCGCGCCACTGCAAACATCGGTCATGTCTCTGAAAATCGCGCTGCCGGCCTTCCTGATGCCGTACATATTCGTCTATCAGCCCGGCCTGCTGTTTCAGGGCGATGTTCTGGCGCTGTTGGTGCCGCTGTTGAACGCGACAATTGCGGTGGTCGGCCTTTCGGCCGCGACGGTCGGCTATTTCCGCGGACCGGTTGGCCTGTTCCGCCGTGCCATGTTTCTGATCGGGGCGCTGATGGCCTTTGCCCCCGATCATCTGACAGACCTGATGGGCGCATGTCTGATCGCCCTGTCCATCGCCATAGGCGAGTTCAAACGACAAAGATCCACTGTGAATCCGACAAGGACACACTGAACGACACNTTTCACGCACAGCATCAAAGGAGGATAAGATGACTGCGATATTGAACAAAGGTTGCCTGCGGGCGGGCCTGCTGGGGCTGNCGACAGCCTTCACGCTTGGCACAACAGCCCTGGCGCAAGACAGAACGGATCTGGGCTTTGCGACCTCGGCCAGCGGCGGGACGGGATATATGTATGCCGTCGCCGTGGCCACCGTGGTGAATGAGGATAGCACGGATCTGAAAATCACCCCCTTCCCCAGCGCGGGGGTTGTCGAAAACGACCGCCTGCTCCGCGGGGACGAAGCGCAACTGATCCTGCACACCGGAGGAGAGGCGTATGACTCCTTTCGCGGCCAAGGCCGTTACCCCTCGGCCGCGACCAATCTGAGGGCCATCCTTCCGATCTATGCCTCCTTGATACAGATCGTCGTGCCGGCCGACACGGAGGCCGCGACACTCTCGGATCTGAAAGGAAAACGCATTGGCCTGGGCGAACCAGGNGCCTCTGCCAACACCTATGTGCGGCAGGCGCTGGAAGCCGAGGGCGTGAAGGACGGCGATTATGACGCGCGGCCCAACAGCCTCACGGAACAGGTCGCCGGGATGCGCGATGGCAATCTCGACGTTCTGTCCACGGTGATGGGTGCCGGCGCGCCCGCGCTTCAGGATCTGGCCACCAGCCGCGATGTGCGCTGGATCTCTGTCCCGTCCGAAACGCTTCAGGCCGTGATGGCGATGAACCCTCCCGGCGCGGTGGTCCCGGTCACTATTCCTGCGGGCACCTACGCGGGGCAGGATGGCGATGTGCAGACCTTCGGTGTGCCGATCTGGATCATGGGACCGTCCGATCTGCCCGATGCCGCGGTGACGCAGATCCTCACCAAGTTCCTCGGGAATATGGACCGCGCGAGCGAGGTGCATCCGATCGTCAACAGCACGACGAAGGAATTCGTGGCCGGTGCGACCCCTCCGGTTCCGTGGCATGACGCCGCCGCCCCCGTGCTGAAGGAAATGGGCTATTCGCCTCTGCCCTACAAGGAATAACAGGNAGTGACCCTGCAGCGTTCCGGCCTTTCGCCGATCGGGCGGAAACGCTGCAGGTTGTTGATCTGTCGCAATTTCAAGTTCACAGCCCGGAAAAGAAAGTGCAGGCTTCCGCAGTATTCGAGCGTTTCCGTTGAGTTTCAATCGGATACGTTTTCCAGCGGCAGCCGGACAAAAGCCGAACAGGTTCAGAACAAACCAAGCCACTGTAAAACAACGCAGGAGCTAAACCAAAACGAAAACCCCGGCGCGCTGGCGGGCGCGACCGGGGCTGAAACGTATAAGAAAACGGGTGGTTTCCTAAGCGCAGAATACCCTTCAACGCCAAGCCATGCAATGGCCAAACTCAAGCGGAGGCACTGCTCCACATTCACCCCGAATATCGCGCGCCTCGTCGAGGCAGGGGGTGTGTCATGAGCTTCAAGGCGACCGCATGGGCTTGGGAACAGACCGGCCTCAAGCCTTCTCCGAAGATGGTCCTGCTTTGCCTCGCGGACTGTCACAACCCGCGCAAGGGTTGCTTCCCTTCGCAGGCATATATCGCTGACCAGTGCGAAATGGATCGCGCCACGGTCAACCGCCACTTAAAGACCCTTGAAGCACGGGGCCTTATCCGGCGCGAAAAGGCATTCGACCAAGCGACGAAAAGACAACTGCCGACTCGCTATCATCTCGCGTTCGAAGGTGCCGAAGCCACCCCCGAGACCCCGCAAGATGAACATGACCCCGTGTCGCAAGATGCAACACGGGCCGTGTCGCAAAACGACCCCGAGCCGTGTTGCAAAAAAAGCGAAAGCCGTGTCGCAAAACGCAACAGTAACCTTGTAAAGGAAAAAATAATTAATCCGCGCGGGCACGCGAACGCAGGTGCGCGCAAGGGTGCCCGCGTTGTCGGGTTTGCCGAAAGTCAAACCGCGACGGGGCCGACCGATCTGCCCGCATCCCGCCGCAACCGCTTTGACGAGGTGCAGAACGCTTTTCGCGATGAGCAATTCGAGGGCAGCCCAGTTCGCGGCCTTCGCCTTGTCGAAGCGAATGCGCACCCTGTCGCGCTCACCGATTGGGGGCGCTGGATGGCTGAGAACGGGCTGCCGGAACTCTACCACTTCCCCTTGTCCAAAACGTCAGACAAAGGCGCAACCTACTGGTTTCTGCCCTGGCCCGAGCCGCCAAAGAACGAGGTCCAGAAAGCCCAAGCTCTACGATTTTTCAAACGCCTGCTGAGTGTGGAAGCCGCGTGCCACGCAGCGGAATGACTACCAGCACCACGTCGAGAAAGGATACCCCGATGGCCAAGAAGAACTACAGCGAAACGGAACAGAAAGCCGGTGAACACCTCGCCCGACTGGTGATTGCTTGCGAGGATGCAGCCGCCGACGACGACACCGGCGAGCAAGCTGCCGCCGTGATCCGGGCCGCGAGCGAACTGGCCGGGATGCTGGCCGCTGCCGGTGTTCCCGTCAGTCTCATTTCCTCTGCCATCTTCGCGGATATGGTCATGCAGTTTGTCCAGCAGACTGGTGGTGAGGCCACGGTGGACAGGCTTGTGCGCACCGCAGATTTGGTCGGGCCTATCCCGTCGCTCGACCAAGCGAAGCTGATCGCGGCTGAGGTGGCCGGAAGCGCCTGACATTCGCTGCCAACGGGTCCTTCTGGCGCAGAATGTATGCGGGGGGCGGAAGCGCAAAGCATCGGGCGCTGCAAAAAAATGCAAAGGGGTTAAAGACTTATGCGCATCGTACAAGAGCTGCCGGGGCTTGAGGGCGACCGTGCCGTTGTGCGCATCGGCGGCGCCGACCTTTGCAACCTGCTGCGCATCACCCCTGCCGCCCTCACGGGGCTAGTGAAACGCGACCTTGCGGTGAAGCTGGGGCACGATGCCTATGACCTCCCCGAAACCGTTGGCCGCTACACCGAGCACCTGCGCGGCGTGGCAAGCGGGCGCGGCGGCGAGGAACAGGCCCTGACCCTGACCGGCGAGCGCGCCCGGCTGGCCCGCGCCCAGGCGGACGCGCAGGAGCTCAAGAATGCCACCCTGCGCGGTGAACTGGTCCCGGCCATCGAGGTTGAGCGCGCGTGGGCTGACACCCTGCGCGGCCTTCGCTCTCAGCTGCTGGCGCTGCCTTCGCGGCTTCGCGCCGACCTTGGGCACCTGACTGCCGCCGATGTAGCCGCCATCGACCGCCAGATGCGCGACATGCTGGCCGAACTGGGGAACTCCGATGCAGACGATTGAGCACGTCCAGCGCCGCGCGCTGCGCGCCTTGATCCCGCCGCCGCGCCTGCGCCTGTCAGACTGGATCGAGTCGGAAATCAGCCTGCCGGACGGGGTTTCGGCACAGCCCGGTCCGGTGCGGCTCTGGCCTTTTCAGCGTGAAATCGCGGACGTGATTGGCGACCCGCTGATTGAACGGGTCACGCTGGTGAAGCCCGTGCGCGTCGGCTTCACCACGCTGTTGACCAGTGCCTTGGCAAGTTTCGTGGCGAACGAGCCCGCGCCCATTCTCTGCCTGCTACCCGCCGAAGCCGATTGCCGCGATTACATGGTATCGGACGTTGAACCGATCTTCGGCGCGTCCGATGCCGTCGCTGCCGCGCTTTCGGACGAGCGCGACGAAGCCGGGCGCAACACGCTTCTGTCGCGGCGCTTCCCCGGCGGCTCTCTCAAGGTTGTGGCGGCGAAGGCCCCGCGCAACCTGCGCCGCCACAACGTCCGAATCCTGTTCATTGACGAAGCGGACGGCATGGAGGCGACTGCCGAAGGCTCACCGATCCTGCTGGCCGAACGCCGCACGCTCTCTTTCCCTGACCGGAAAATTGTCATGGGTTCCACGCCCGTGCATGAGGAAACAAGCCACGTTCTGCGCGCTTATGCCCAATCCGATGCCCGCGTGTTCGAGGTGCCTTGCCCGGAATGCGGGACACTCACCGAAATCCAGTGGGCGCATATCATCTGGGATGAAGGCAAGCCGGAAACCGCACGCTTTCGCTGCCCGCATTGCGAAGCCGAAGTGAGTGAGTGTCACAAGCCGCAGATGGTCGCGCAAGGGCAATGGCGCGTGACCAGGCCCGAAGTGCAGGGCCACGCCGGTTTCCGGCTCAACGCGTTGGTGAGCCTTCACGCGAACGCCGCGTGGGAAAAGCTGGCGGCCGAGTTTGCCGCAGTGAAGAACGATCCAAGCACGCTGCAAACCTTCGTTAACACGATCCTGGGCCAGGGCTGGCGCAGCGACGGTGACGAACTGGCCGAAGATGAACTTGCCGCCCGCGCCGAAGCCTTCAGCTTGAACGTGGTGCCCTCCGAGGTGCTGGCCCTGACAGTCGGCATCGACGTGCAGCATGACCGACTGGAGGCAACCTTTGCCGGATGGACCGAAGACGGCGCGGCGCTGGTGCTGGGGCATCGCGTCATCTGGGGCGAATTCGACGATGACCACACATGGCGGGAACTGGATGACCTGCTGCGCACCCGGTTCCGCCACGCCCTGGGCGGGTCCATCGGCATCGACGCCACGGCCATAGACGCGGGCGACGGCGCGTCCATGCACCATGTCACCGCTTTCGCCATGCCGCGCACCCGAGCGAAGGTTCTGGCAATCAAGGGCGCAGGTGGCAACCGCCCGCCGATTGAGCGTGCCGGGTCCAAGACCAAGACAGGGGCCCGCCTCTGGATTGTCGGAGTCGATACGATCAAGGCGCAGCTCTTCGCCCGCCTGTCTCAAGCCGGGTCGGTCCGATTCTCCGAAGACCTGCCGCCGGTCTGGTTTGAGCAACTGGCATCGGAGCGCAGCGTTGTCCGTTACCGTCGCGGCCAGCCGGTGCGTAGCTTCGAGCGGGTGCCGGGCAGGCGCGCCGAGGCGTTGGATTGCACCGTCTATGCCTTCGCGGCCCGGAACATCATCAACCCCGATTGGGATCGCCGCCGCGTCGAACTGGCGAGTGACCAGCCCCGGCGGCGAACTGCTGGGCCCATTCTGAATTCAAGCTGGATGCAAAGATAGGGGAGGGCGTTCCCCGGCCGAGGCATGGCCGAATTCGCCCCGGTTAGACGGTGAGTGCGTAAACCCCGTCCGCGCGCGGTTCCGGCCTCCTTCGGGGCGCGGCGCGCCACGAGTTTGCTGGCCGACCCTGCAAAGATACGCAGGGTCGGTCTCTTGGTCTCGCAGGCAGGCGCGCTATTCCTCTTGGTCAGGGAACTCCTCCGTGAACTTCTCGTCCATGGCCTGAAAGTCCCTGCGGAATTCCTCGTCCATGGCGGGATAGAGCCGGTCGAACTCTGCGAGTTGTTCATCTATTTCCGGCTTCAAAGCCTGATGCAGTTGGGGCAAGGTGAACTGAGCGACCTCATGGGCAGGCAGGCCGTCGCGCGAAGAAATGTGGAATCGGGCTGCCTGCAATCCGTGCTCACTCTGATAGCCACGCTTTTCTGCAAGGCAGGTTCCCAGGGCCGCGATGGCTTCGTTTTCAGCACGCAACCATGCGCGCTCGGCAGCGATGATCTTCTGTGAATTTATTGGCATTTTGTTTCCTTTCTCTTTCGCGAGGACACTGCGCCCCCGCGTGAGTCGAAGCCTGCAACATGAACCCCATTAGGGTGTAGGCGCAGGTGGGCGCAAAGGGGCACGGACCGACGCAACAGGCACGCCTTCCAAAAAGTGTTGTCACCTCCCCAGTTTTTCGCTAGTGTGGTGATCAAACACCACTTTGGAGCGGATTCCCGATGACCCACCCGCCGGAAGGATATGGCCGCTATCGACCGATGACGGTGGGAGAGGTGGCGCGCATCGCTGGCGTTCCGCGGGAAACACTGCGGACGTGGTTGCGGTCGCCGGTATTCGACACGTTGCGCCAAGCAAAGCAAGAAGGCGGTTGGCGCCGTTTCACCGACTTTGAGGCGATCACCATTGGCGTCTACGCCAGATTGCTCCGATGCGACTTGGGCCACGATGCGGCAGAAGTCGGGATGCTCGTCTCTGCCAAGATGCTGATGGACGAATGGGCCGAGGTTGATGGCGTCCCTTATTTCTCCGACGAAACACACAATCGGGACCGTTTCCTATTTTTCTGGTGCGACCAGGACGGAAAATGGGCGGCCGATGTTGTCTCGATGGGTGACGATTTCAACGCGATGATGAATGCGCGGATCGACGACACCTATTCGGACGGTCCTGCATTCTCCGTGATCAACCTTGGGTGCATCCTCAAGCACACACTTCTGGCTCTGTTCAAGGTTCAAGTCGAGAAGGGGGCCGGAGAATGACCGCGCACCCTCGAGCCCCCCGGAACGGCATCCGCGCGGCCTTGCGCGGCTTCTTTCGTCGCAGCGGTATCGAGGCAGGCGGCGGCGGCTGGCGGTTTCAGGGGCTTCCGACCCTGCCCATGCCGCAGCAATCGTCGCTTGCCGCCCGTGGCCCCGCGAAGGCCCGCGCCGCAGCCTTGTCGCAGAACAACGGCATCGCGGCCCGGATCATTGAGACATGGACCGGCGCGCTTGTCGGCAAGGGCTGGCAGGTGCAATCGCAACACCCCGACCGGCAGATTGCCCGCGTCCTGAATGACGAACTGGAAAGCCTTGTCGGGTCGCTGCTGCCGATGATCGCCCGCGCCGTGGTGCGCGACGGCGAATGCTTCCTGCGGCTGCTGAGCGGTCCGCAGGGCTTTCGCCTCGCGGTCCTGCCCGCCGATCAGATCGACCCGGCTATGACCCGCGACCTGGGCGATGGCGGGCGCATCGTGGCAGGCGTCGAATTCGACGCTTCGGAACAGGTTGTGGCCTACCACGTGTTGCCCGACGCGCCGGGCACGGCCTTCGCCTACTACGGCGAACCTCTGCGCATCCCCGCCGCCGAAATTCTCCACATCTTCGACCCGATCTTTCCGGGCCAGGTGCGCGGCATGACGTGGCTCGCACCGGTCCTGTTGAAGCTGGCCGATTATGACGCCGCGTCCGACGCCATGCTTATGAACCTCAAGACCCAAAGCCTGTTCGCGGGCTTTGTCACCGATCTTGAGGGCGGCGCGGCGGGCTTTGACGGCAACCAGGACGCCGGCACGGTGAACGTGAGCCTGGAACCCGGCGCCATGCGCATCCTGCCGCCAGGCAGTGACGTGAAATTCGCCCAGCCCGGCGGTGGGCTCACGGAACAGGTGGGCTTTCTCAAGGCGCAGCTGCGCGAAATCGCGGCAGGCACCGGCCTGATGTATGAACAGCTGAGCGGCGACCTGTCCGAAGCGAACTATTCCAGCGCCCGGTTCGGGCTGCTGGAATTCCGCCGCCTCGCCGAGCAACGCCAGCGCATCTTGATCGAGAGCCAGCTTTTGCGCCCGCTCTGGCGGCGCTGGATCAATTGGAAGGCTCTTGCCGGTGAGATCACCGCCGAGGATGCCGCAGACCCCGATTACCGCGCCGTGCGCTTCGTCGCACCCGGCTGGCAGTGGGTGGACCCGCTCAAGGAGGTCAACGCCGAGGTGCGCGCCATCGAAGCCGGGTTGAAATCCCGCGCTGAAGTGGTGGCGAGCCGGGGCCGCGACATTGACGAACTCGACGACGAAATTGCAGCCGACCGCCGCGCGGCCCGGCAGGAAGGTGACGTATGACCATTCACTTGCGCAGCGTGACGCCGCGCCCCTCCACCCTCGACACCGAAGCCCGCACCGTTGAAGCTATAGTTTCCACCGGGGCCGATGCGACCCGCGCAGGCTACGTCGAACGGCTCGACCTGTCGGGCGCGGACCTGTCGCGGCTGGTGGGCGGTCCGGTCCTGGACGGTCACCGTTCGGAAACGACGCGCGACCAGCTGGGCATCATCGAAGCCGCCGAGGTTCGCGCCGAGGGGCTTTGGGTGCGCATCAAATTCCGCAGCAACGAAGCCGCCAAGGCGGTGCTGTCCGACATTGCGGACGGCACGCTGCGCGGTCTCAGCGTCGGCTACACGGTCCAGCAATGGGCCGAAGCGCGCGAAAGCAATCGGCGGGTGCGCACCGCCACCAAATGGACTCCGCTGGAAGTCAGCGTGGTCCCGATCCCTGCCGATCCTTCGGCGCACTTCCGCAATGGAGCAACCCAAATGGAAAACGAGACCCTTGAGACCGCCTCCACGGCGGCACCGCAAACCGCGACCCGCACCGACATGAACCGGGAAATCCGGTCCATCGCCCAACTGGCAAACCTGCCTGCCGAGTGGATCGACTCGCAGATCGACGCCGAAGCCACCCCCGAGGCTGCGCGTGCCGCTGCCTTCGAGGAAATGGCGACACGTCAGGCGCAGACTCGCACCCGGTCTGCCCGCGTCGAAATCACGGCGGACCACACCGACCCGCAGGTGATCGCGGAACGAGCAGGCGAAGCCCTGTTCGCCCGATCGAACCCGGCTCATGAAATTTCGGCACCGGCCCGGCAATATGCCGGTCTGACCATCCCCGAGGTGGCGCGCCAGTGCCTCACCCGGTCCGGCATTTCGACCACGGGCGCGGCGACGGAAAGCCTTGTCACGCGGGCGCTGCACTCCACGTCCGATTTTCCGCTGATCTTGGGCGACGCCGTGAACCGGGAACTGCGCCGAGCGTATCAGGCGGCACCGTCCGGCATTCGCCAGATCGCCCGCCAGACCACGGCCCGCGACTTCCGGGCCAAGCGCGCGGTGATGCTGGGCGAAGCCCCCGAACTGGAAAAGGTGCTGGAAGGCGGCGAATACACCTATGGCACGATTGCCGAGGGCGCAGAGTCCTACAAGGTGGAGACCTTCGGGAAAATCTTCGCCATCACCCGGCAGGCGCTCATCAACGACGATCTGGGCGCATTCACCCGCGTCCCGGCGATGATGGGGCAGGCCGCCGCAGCCTTCGAGGCCAAGACGCTGGCGGGGCTGATCGACGGCAACCCGGTCATGGCGGACGGTGTGGCCGTCTTCCATGCCGATCACGCCAACCTCGACTCCGCAGCGGTGATCGACACCACCGGGCTTTCGTCCTCGCGCCTGCTGCTGCGCTCGCAGACCGGGCTGGGCGGCGGCAAGATCAACTCCACGCCGAAATTCCTGCTGGTCTCGGCCGACCGCGAGACCGAAGCGGAACAGGCGCTGGCCGCGATTACTGCGACGAGGACCGACGACGCCAATCCGTTCAGCGGCCTGTCCCTGATCGTGGACGGATACCTGACCGATGCGTCGGCATGGTATCTGGCCGCTGACCCTGCCGCCCTCGACGCCATCGAATACGCCTATCTTGAAGGCGCGCCGGGACCGCAGATCGAGACCAAGGCGGGCTTCGAGGTAGACGGCATGTCCATCAAGGTCCGGCTCGATTTCGGCGCAGGTTGGATCGACCATCGCGGCATGGTCAAGAACCCCGGCGCACCGGTGAGCTAATGGCTATCGAGGTCAGCGAACTGGAAGGACTGCGGGACGAGCTCATTCGAGCTCGCGCCCGTGGCGTCCGCGTGACGGTCTATGAAGGCAAGCGGCTGGAATACGGCAGTGATGCCGAACTGGCCGCTGCAATCGCAGACCTCGACCGCCGTATTTCCCGCGCCAACCGGGCACCCGCGCGTGCGTTGAGGATCTTGACCTCCAAGGGAGTGTGAAATGGCAAATTCTGTTCTCGAGAACTCTGACCCTCGAAAAGGGGGAAGGGCTACCTAATGCCGTCCCGGCGGGTCATATTGGGTGATCGCCCGCCTTCCTACGTCTCCAAGGCAACCTTGGCGGCGGAACTGGATATTTCCGAATCGACGGTGGATGCGCTGGTGCAACGCGGCATTCTCCCGAAGCCGATTAAGGTGGGCGGTTCCGTCCGGTGGAACTGGGCACAGGTCAATGCGTCTCTCGGAGCAACCGCCGCCTCGCCGGAAGCCGATCCTTTCATGCAGGGCCTTTCCAATGTCTCCTAAGATTTCTCTTCCCCGAAATGTTCATCGTGTCGTGTCGCGTGGGCGCGAGTATTTCTACTTTCAGAAGGGCAGGGGAACGGCTCATGCTGGGGAGCGAATTAAGCTGCCGAGTGATCCGACGTCCCCGGAATTCTGGAACGCGATCCGGCAGGCGCAGGGCATCGTCGGGCCTGTCCCGACCGATACCATGGGTGCCCTGATCGACGCCTACGAAACCGCGTGGCCGAGCCTGCCGCGCAAACTGTCCAAGGGCACGGAAGAGCAATACCGGCGCCACCTCAAGCACGTCCGCGCCGCATGGGGCGACCTTCCCGCAGCAAACCTGCGGCCGTCGCATGTCCTGGCATTGATCGAGAAGATCGGCGCTGATCGGCCCGGAACGGCGAACAACACCTTGGACGCGCTCAGGGCGATGTGCCGGTGGGCGATGGGTCCGCGCGAACTGCTGGAACGCGACCCCACGCAAGGGGTGCCTCACTTCGAGAAGGGCGAAGGTCATAAGCCTTGGACGCCCGAACAGCTCAAAATCGCCGATGACAATTTCACAGGCATGTTGCGCCGCGCCTACCTGCTGGGGCGCTGGACCGGGCAGCGGATAAGCGACGTTGTTCGGTTGGGCTGGACCGATGTTGACGAGGGCGGCTTCAACCTGCCGCAGAAGAAAACCGGGGTGCAGCCCTGGTGCCCGATCTTCCCCGAGCTCGAAGCCGAGATGCAGACTTGGGAAAAACGGCCCGGCCCGTTCCTGTTGCAGGAGAGCGGGAAGAATGCCGGGAAACCCGTCACCACAAACCAGATGTGGAAGATTTTCGACAAGGCGCGAGAGGCGCACCCGGAGCTTGAGGGCGCGGTCTGGCATGGTCTGCGCGCGAACGCCGTTATCCGCCTTCGGCAGCATGGATACACGGGGCAACAGATATCCGACATGGTGGGAATGTCGGTGGAGATGATCGAACGCTACAGCCGGTATGCGGACCGGAAGGCGGGCGGTCAGGCGGTCCTGCGCGACCTACAAGAACGCAAGCAGGACAAAACTGTAAAACACTGGAAAACTGCAAAGTGAAAGGGGAAATAAATCAAATGCTTAGCGCTGAAAAAGAAAAGTGCAGGCTTCTGTTGCCAGGTGCCTGCGAACCCCGCCTTGCCTTGCTAGAGACAAGGACTTCAGATTTCGGTTTGGTTACTGCTTACGCAGCAACGGCCACCGGAGCACGGTTGTCATTTGCAACTGTACGTTTCGGACCGATAACGGTGGTACCTCACCGGGACAAAGCATAACCCCTTTACACGTTCGTCGATCCTGTTTCGACCCCATGGTCCCCAAATGAAGGATATCTGGTGGAGTCGCCGGGTACCGCCCCCGGGTCCGATCCGCTTATTACGAGCGCGTTTATGTCCATAGCTCCCGTTGCCGAAAGCACCGCCAATATAGGGGCTTTGCGCGCGCGTGCAAGGGCGGATGCGCCTTTGGGATGCGCCCTTTGCCGTGCCCCGGTCCCCCTGATCGGCGGGCAGTCCCGGCAAATCGTCCGATTGACCCCGCAGCGCACAGCGCATAGGAAACCGCGACACCAAAGGGATGGGCACGATGGATCACGCACCGGCCAGACCGCGCAGCTTTCAGGAGATCATCCTGCGGCTTCAGACCTATTGGGCCGCTCAGGGCTGCGCCATGTTGCAGCCCTATGACATGGAGGTCGGCGCAGGCACGTTCCACCCGGCGACGACCTTGCGCGCGCTCGGCACCCGACCCTGGGCTGCGGCCTATGTGCAGCCCTCGCGGCGGCCCACCGACGGGCGCTATGGCGAGAACCCCAACCGCTTGCAGCATTATTACCAGTANCAGGTGCTCATCAAGCCCTCGCCGCCCGATTTGCAGGCGCTCTATCTCGGCTCGCTTGCCGCCATCGGCATCGATCTGGCGCTGCATGACGTGCGCTTTGTCGAGGATGACTGGGAAAGCCCGACGCTGGGTGCCTGGGGGCTGGGCTGGGAGGTCTGGTGCGACGGCATGGAAGTAAGCCAGTTCACCTATTTCCAGCAGGTCGGCGGGCATGACTGCCACCCGGTCTCGGGCGAACTGACCTACGGGCTGGAGCGGCTGGCGATGTATGTGCTGGGCGCGGATCACGTCATGGAAATGCCGNTCAACGNNCCCGATGCCCCCATTCCGCTGCGCTATGGCGACGTGTTCCGCCAGNCCGAGGAGGAATATTCGCGCTTCAACTTCGACGTGGCCAATACCGAGGTGCTGCTGGATCACTTCGAGGAGGCCGAGGCCGAATGCGCCGCCATCCTCGCCGCGCCCGCCGAGGATCCCAGGACCGGCAAACGCATCGTCATGGCCCACCCGGCCTATGACCAGTGCATCAAGGCCAGCCACATCTTCAACCTGCTCGACGCGCGCGGCGTCATCTCGGTGACGGAACGGCAGACCTATATCGGCCGGGTGCGCGCGCTGGCAAGGATGTGCGCCGACGCCTTTGTGCAGACCGAGGCCGGGGGCTTTGCGGACTGATGGGCAAGGTTCTCAGCATTGCCATTCTCGTCGCGGCGGTGATTGCCGGGGGGGCGATATATTATCTTCAGGTCTATCACTTCTATGACGAGGTGCGGCTGGCCTCGGATGGCGGCGCGGTGGAGATGAAGATCACCCTGGCCTCTGGCGATGTGATCGACCTGCCGGTGACCGATTTCCGCGCCATCGACGCCGACAGTTCTCCGATCCGTTTCCGCGCCTGCTTCACCGCCGATCTGCCGCAGGACGTGGGCCTTGTTCCCTATCCGGGGGCCGAGCCACTCAACGCGCCGTCATGGTTCGACTGTTTCGACGCCAGGGCGCTCGGGGCTGCGCTCGGCGAGGGGCGCGCGCATGCCTATCTGGGCGAGGAGAACATCCACTACGGCATCGACCGTATCATCGCCATCATGCAGGACGGGCGCGGCTATGCCTGGCACCAGATCAACCGCTGCGGCGANATCGTCTTCGACGGCCAGCCCGCGCCCGGGGATTGCCCNAAGCCCCCGCAAGGAAACTGAACCATGCCCGATCTGCTGATCGAACTCTTCTCCGAGGAGATCCCCGCCCGGATGCAGGCACGCGCCGCCGAGGATCTGCG
>JGI25321J39296_1000970_pt1 | contig 19127 bp, 20 predicted proteins | sample AutmiccommuBRH23_FD_39296 | JGI IMG/M metagenome (IMG submission 39296)
TGGTGATCGCAGCCGTCAACGACGTCTTGCCGTGGTCAACGTGACCAATCGTGCCGATGTTCACATGCGGCTTATTGCGCTCGAACTTACCCTTTGCCATCGTCCTGTATCCTGTAACTCTGTTGGCAGACTGTGGATCCGGAGCTGTTTGAAACCGGACCCGCGAGAAGTTACCGCGACATAAGGCTTTGGCTGCGGTTTCGCAAGTGCAAATCTTGACACCGGAAACGCGGCAAAACCGGGCGGATGGCCTTGAAAAGCGCCCCGCCCGGTTTGTATGACCGCCAGAGTCAAATACGGCTTCACCGCCTGGCAAGTCGTTTGCGCAACGCGTTGCGGCAAGTCATGATAAGTAGGGAGAGACGAGAGGGACTGGCCATGTCGGGTCTGGGTTGGATGGTTCTCGCGCTGGCGCTGCTGGTTGGCGTCGTGGTGGCGGGGGAATGGCTTCTGGCCCGACGCAAGGGTTCCGTGCGCCACGTGATGGCTGAGCGGATTGTGCTTCTGACCATGGCAGGCGGATTTCTCGGTGCGCCGTTCTGGTGGCGCGGCGATCCGGACGCGTTCGCATGGATGCTGCCACCGCTTGCCGGCCGGATGCTGGCGGCGGCGAGTTGGGCTTTCGCCGTTGCCTGCCTGCTGGCGCTGTTGCGCCCCGGCGCCGCACAATTCCGCCTGATTGGGGTGATGCTGGCCAGCTACCTCGGCCCTTTGACCTTCGCCATACTTCTATTGCACCTCGACCGGTTCGATCCGGCACGGTCGGTGACATGGAGTTTCTTCGCAACGGTCATGCTGTTGCTTCCCGGAGCGGCTTGGCTGATCCTCGCGTTTCCCAGATCGCCCGCGGAGCTGACTTCGCCAATGCCGGCGCAGTGGATGCCAGCACTTTTCGGGAGTGTTGCCGGGCTTTGGGGCACGGTGCTTTTTATCTGGCCAGCAGGCCCGGTGGCATCGCTCTGGCTCTGGCCAGGCGATGCGCTGACAAGCCGCCTGATCGCATCCATGTTTCTGACTATCGCCGCCGCATCATGGGCAGCGCGCGGTTCCTCACGGCTGCTCGTGACCGTGATGGCAAGCGTGTTTGTCTATGGGGTGGGAGTCTGCCTCGCCGGAAGCGCAAATCTGGCGGCCGGCAAGCCGCTGCCTGTCGCCTACCTGGCGTTTTGGGCCCTGGGCGGGGCTAGTGCGGCGATATTCCTGCTCATGTCAGTGCTGTCCCGCCGTACCGGCAAGACCCGGTTGTGAGACACCCTACAAATAAATGAGCAGCATTTTGGAGCGGGTAGAGGGTATGCAACCTTACCCATAAACGTAACTATTTCATCGAGTTAGCCTGTTTCTCTGGCAACATTTTTAGCCATCTTTTTACACACAAAAAACCCGACCCCGTTTGCGGGACCGGGCTTGATCGGGGATGGTTGGGCTTGGCCTTCCGCTCCGTTTCGATCAACGCTCACATGGTCCGCAACGCATGGGCAATCAAAAATCCCGAGACGATAAAAATCACGCCAGAAAGGATGCCAAAAGCGTATGCCATACCCCGTGCAATGCCAGCTTTTGCCTCCGCATTCGGTTTGCGTGACCAAACCAGATCACCATCAAACATCAAGAACAAGTTCATTGAGAGATAGCTAATGAGAGCGCTAGCCATTCCAAGGATGTATATCCCAAAAGCCGTCCCAATCAGCCAAGGCGATAGCGTAGGCTCATCGGTGGCGCTGAGGCTTGGCGCGAAACCTAGAACCGCCGTCGCCGCTGCGCCGTTGATAGCAAGGACAGACTTAATCAAGCCCTCACCATGGCGATTCACAACCTCGAAACTTGCATCACTCATCTGATCGCCTTTCGGATGCAGCGGCTCGAAGCTCGGCAACCTTGAGTTCAAAGGTACAATTGTAATGCGCCGCACCACGCCGCACGACCAAAAACGCAACCCCATTAGCGGGAACGGGCTTGATCGGGGATGCAATTCCGCCCCATTGCGGAACGGCATCCTTGCTACACACAGGAAGGGCAAGGGGTGTCATTGCCTCATTTCTTCTTTGCCAAAAGACGTTGAACCGCATTGGTAAGCTCTCGATTTTCTTGCTTCAGCAGCGCGATCCGGTCAACAAGTTCACCCAACACCAGCCTAACAGCCTGAGCGTCGCTCAAACAGTCTTCGTCGGCCTCATTATGAAGCCCTACGCTCAAAGCATTGTGGAGAGCATTGAGAGGATTGTGCCCATCGATAAGCAGCCCTTCTGGCAGGCCAGCTTTTATTTTTTCGATTGACTTTGAAAACGATATTTCTCGCTTCGCGGCCTCAAGTTCATTGATCAACTCGGCAGAAGCGCCGACCGTTCGACAAACCTTTATGATCTCATTGAACAGATCATTTTTGTGGTTTTCAACGACACGGCGGTAATACGCAAATGCAGCTACACCGTACCCCAAATTTTCGCACTGCCTTCCCTTTAAGAATAGGCTCGCATCCTCATTGCCGAACAAGCGAAGGAGACGATTGGAAACCGGAATGCCGAACGCGGGTATCTCTCCGAATTTGTAGACTTGACTGCCTCCGTCATCGCCAAAAGCGACCTGAAGGGCATAGTATTTTGTTTCGTTTTGGCAGTCTCCGCATAAATAGATAGGATGGAGATTTACCTTACGGGTGCTCCACCGATATTCATCAGAACCTCTGGTAGCACGAAAGGTGCGCTCACCTTCGCAGATCCGACAGTGGAGGCGTATATCGGAGAAGGTGAGTTCTCGTTCATCCTCTGTATGGACTCTGACTTTTTTTTCCCAAAGATCATGCACCGGCTTGAAAACGGACGGATGCGTACCTTCTAGAAACTCTTTAAAGGATAGAGATTGCTCAGATTTATTGGCGGCTGCCTCTGTCGAAGCATCTTCTGAGGCTGCGACTGTCGAGGTTTCCTCCAAAACATCTTCATTTGGCACATCATTTTCGGCTTCAGCCATATAAAATAATCCTTCAAGCCTATTCCGCAGCACACCGAACCAATAGTTGGCAATGAGCGAGACGGCAATCCAAGATTCTGCCTTCTGACATGTTTTCGATCCTCAAATTACCAAAACACTTAGGCAATAGAGCGATTAAGCCAAGCAAAGCTCTTGATCCAACCTGCAAATCAGGAAATCCATAAAGCGGGACGGGACAACCTCAACAGGATGCCCCACAATGCAAAGACCTAAACGCCGCCCTGCCCTCACCGATACTCAAGCCGCCGCGCTCGTCACCAGCATCGCCGCCCTGCACCGCGACCTCGTGCCGCTCATGGCAGGGCTCAAGCCGCAATGCCCCGACTATCAGGCGATCATTGAACTCAGCGCCGCTCTACAGCGGGCCGTCCGGGAGACAACCGGCGATGATCCGCCGTGGATGACGGCGCGGGTTTGGGGGTAGCTAACCGCATATGATCGCGCGGCTACTTGTGGACAGTGTGCATAACCGAGCTTTAGTGATCGCAGAGCTTGCACGGCGTCAGCAAATCATCAATGCTTTTTCTAAGGGAGGAGAAACTACTAAATTGAGGTGAATTATGTCGAATAAAGATCGCTTTGATACTTGGTTCAGCCTGTACCCTTCGAAAACATCTCCAATAGGCAAGAACACAACGATATTGAGAAATATCGCTGAAATTAATAGATTGGAGGACTTGTGCATCCTAAACATGCACTCACGCGATGAAGCTACCATCTATAAATTAGAGGATAGTGCTGATTTAGTCTGCAAAATTGTTTTCGGCGTTTCGCCTAAAGAATTACGCTTCGATTATCCAGATGGATATTTCGACCTCTCTGAGTTTTCAGATGAGCGAATCGCCATTGATAAATTATGGGATGACTATGATGGTCAGTTCGATACGCGCTTGCTGACTGATGATGAGACCGTCGGTTTTTTTGTGCGTTACAACATTGATTTCCGAAATGAACGCGGTCAACCGTTGCTCTGCACAAGGTACATTAGCTTGGCGGCAGAGGCGGCAGCAAAAGGGATCGCCGGAACACTGCCTGATCTTGAGAAGGTGTCCGAGCAGGCATGGGAGCACAAGTTAGCGGCTGACGCGGCACAATTCAAAAGGACCAAAGGAAAGCAAAAATGAGTCAGTGTTGGTCGATAAGTTGCGCTCAAAGTTTCATCAACTCCCACGACCCCATTCACCACGCCTCGCGCCACCCCGCCGCCACGGACTCAGCCTCATCACAGAACCAGCGCTCACCCTTCTCAGGGCTGATCTTTGTCCGCGCATAGTCCCTGCCCCATGGCGAGTCATAGATGCGCTCCCCCTTGCGGTTGATGTTGCCTTTGATCGGGCAACCCTCCGGGGCCTCCTGTTGACCGGCGGTCCATTGCGCCGCCCGGTACTCCCATGGCGCTTGTGTTTTACGTTGACAGCCAAGACATTTTTTCACACATTTTTGATAGACGCAAAATAACGCCACTTTTGCGAAATATTCAATTTCTTAGGTCGAACTTGCCCAAACGAAAAAATTAGAATTCGAGTAGGAAAGACCAACTTGATAACATAGAATCCGATGCGGAAATTGAATGGTATGAGGTTGGGGTAAAATATGAACGAATATTTCTTATTGGACATAATCGCCATATTTTTTGGAACTCATTTGTTGATTGTATTGTTCAACGAATGGAAATATCAAATGATGACAAAAAAAACTATTGGTGCTTTGATATTTGTTGCTATAATTCTTTATGGAAAGATTAATGGAGATTACAAAAGCAGCGGCTTCATACATCCAGACGTTATTGTTTTTGGTTCCATCGCAATTGTTGTTGGATCAATTACAGGATTTTTTTACATTAGAAGATTATCGATTGCAGCGAATAAAAAGCCTCAAAAAGACGGTAAATAAGCGCTGATCGACAACTACAGACGATATTTAATTCTCTGAAAAGCGCACTTTCCAAGTGACAATCTAATTTTTTCGATCTTTAGATTTATTTGAGCAAATAATTTCAATCTCTCATCATTTGTTACTCCATCATAAGGCGGGGCCAAAGCCCCGCCCCTGCATTGATCCTTACTGCGCGCCAAGCTCCTGCACGCCGACATTGCCAGCGGTCACGAGGCCGCTTGCCGTTTGGCTCACGCCGGTCACCTGACCGCCCGCAACCTTCACATTCACATTCGCGGTGAACGTGCCGTTCTCGGACAATTTGGCGATCAGGCGATCAAACCCACGGTCGGCGGCTTCGGCGGCGGCTTGATCGTTCAAGCCTCCGGTGGTCACCGTCTTGGCCTCCGGCTGCGCAAGCACCGCGTTGACCTGCCGTCCACCGCCAAGGGCAATGGCGGAAGCCTCTCCGCGCTGGGCCTGAGGCGTAGGCGGCGGCGCGCTGGTAAATGCGCCTTTCAGCGGATTGAGGCTCGAAAGCCAGCCCAACAGACCACTCACCTCTGCCTTGAAGCCCTCGAAGATGCCGGTGAAGACGCTGCCAACCCACGCCGAAATGCCGGTGAACGCGCCCTTGATCACCTCAGCAAATTGCGCCGTGAGCGCGGCGGTTGCGTCGAAGGCTGCACTTGCCCCTGCCGCAAGGCCATCCCACGCACCGGACATCGCCGCCGTGATGCCGGGGAATGTTTCGGCGAAGCTGGAAGCCAGCCCGCCAACCGCTGCACCGATGGCGCTGGCAGCGTCAGACACGCCTTTGGAAAGCCCTGCCCAAGCGTCAACAAGTCCTTCAGCCATATTGTTGCCGATTATCCCGAACTCCTTCCAGCGGGCGGACAACCATTCCGTGACGGTTCCCCAATTCTCGTAAACCAGCCACGCAACGCTTGCCAGCGTCGTGAGTGCGAGGACCGCTAGACCAATCGGCCCGGTTGCCATAACGCCAAGGGCGGCGGCGGTGCCGCCCATGACCAGCCGGAGAGCGGTGAAGCCGACCCATGCAGCGCGGGCATAACCGGCAAGACCACCGATTGCGCCACCGGCCCACATAACCGCCCGCCCGATGCCAGTGAACAAAGGCAGCACGGCGCGGATGGCCCCAGCTACAATGCTCACGCCGTAGGCAACGGGCGCGAGGGCTGCGACCGCAACCACTGACCAAGCGGCCCATTCCTTCTGTTTCTTGGAAAGGCCCTCGAAGGCTTCTGCCAACACGGTGACCTTATCGGCAAGCATGGAGATCATCGGCGCTAGCGCCCCGGCAAGGGCGGCGGAAGCCGCTTTGACCTTCTCCGTGGCGATCAGGATTTGCATCCCGCGTGTCGCGAGCAGGTTGGCAAGCTCCTTATCCATGGAGCCCGCCGACGCGCCGCTGTTGAGTTGCGCCTGCCTTGCGACGAGCCCGTCATAGTCATTGATCAGGGCGACGACGCTGGAGCTTTCCTTGCCGAAAAGTGAGGTGGTGATTGCCGAACGGCGACCGGGGTCGGCGGCGGCGATCCTGCCCAAAACGTCGATGATCGTCTTGTCGGCGTCGATAGTCATCGACTTGGCTGTATCTTCAGCCGTGATGCCAAGCTCTTTGAACGCCGCCTGTTGCGCCTTGGTCGCATTGGTCCCGGCTTGCAGGTTAATGATCGTGTTCTTCATGCCCGTCGATGCGACGGACGGGTCAAAACCGGCATTGAGCGCGGTGGCCGACATAGCGGTCATGAACTCAGGCGAGACGCCCGATGATGCCGCCAAGGGGGAGAGGTTGCGGTTCGCCTCAAGGATGCCGCCAGCCTGCGCATTTGATCCGTCCGCGAGGTAGTTGAGGTTGTCCGCATACCGTTTGATCTCATCGGCATTCGCACCGAACGCGCCCCGGAATGTTGAAAGCGCGCTTGCAGCGGCCTCCCCGGAAACATCGAATGCCTTGGACGCTGCCGCGCTCGTGGCGGTGATTGCGACCAGTTCACCGCGATCCGTGATGCCGCTCGTGGAAAGCTGAGAGGCGATGGCGTTGAGATTTTCGAGGCCAAGCCCGGTTTTGCCGATCTCCTTTTGCAATTCCTTCTGGATTTCAATCGCGCCGTCATAGCCCTGAGTTTTGACCACGCCGGTCAGCGCGCCCTCATTGGCAATCAACTGGCGCGAACCGGCGGCGATTGCGAGCATTGCCCCGGCGCTCGCGGCGGCTGAGCGCCGGGCTACGTTGTCTGCGGCGGCTGAGATATTGCCGAGCGCGCCGCGAAGCCCTTTGGCGTTGTTTGCCACACTGGCGAAGGCGCGGCTGGTATTGTCACTGGCGAAGATACCGATCTTCGCCGAAAAGTTCGTCATGATTGTTCCTTTCAAAGAAAAGCCCGCGCGATGGCGGGCCTCAGTGGTGTGCGGTGGTGGTGTGCCGATCAGCGGAGGGCGGCTTGAACCAGCCCGATATGCGCCGGGTCGGCCCCGTCCGTGATCATTGTCTCAACCGCCAAGCCGAGCAGCGCCCGGCGCTCCCGATCAGTGGCGGGGCTTGCCTTCGCAAGTTCGTTCTCGATGCCGATGATCTCGCTCGTCAATGCATTGCGTGCGCTGTCACTGTTGATTTGCTCAGCCGCGCGAAGCAAGATCGACCGGGCCTCGATGTTTTCCATAATTGATACGTTCATCGTCGTTCCTCTCGGGTTGTTGATGCCTGTATTGTCCCGGCTCATGAAGCAAAAACAAGCCCCAAATTGGTACTTTCGGAGCTTGTTATTTGCGGATTTGGTAATTTTATTTACTTTTTGTTACCGGAGTGGTAAGCCCCCTCCGCGAAGTTTAAGCGTGAGCTTTGCGCATCCGATCGACCAGCACGCTTTCGGCGGTGGCGGGCGCGTCCAGCGGGACAAAACGGGGCGTGCCGTGGGCGTCGGGCTCGACCGTGCCGCCGTGACTTGCTGCCATTCGGTTCGTCAGCACGTTTTCAGCGGCGGCGGCTTCAGCTTCGGCGGCGGCGAACGTGTCATCACCGATCTCCTTCAGCGTGGCGGCTGACCAGTCGTCAATCAACCCGGCAGTCATGCGGGCTTGTCCGATGCTCATGCGCCCCTGATCGAGCGCGGCGGCGAGCATGGTGATCTGGTCATTTGCGGATGCGCCGCCGTTCTCAGCAAGGAAGCGGGTGGCGAGCTTGGTTTTCAGGGTCATTTTCATGGGTGTTTTCCTTTGGATCAGAGATAGGGGTTGAAGCGGATCGCCCGGCGGGTGCGGGGCGTTTCGGAGGGCTTGATCGTGGTGCCGTTGGCGGTTGCGCACGCGGCGTCGAGGCGGGCGATTTCCCTTTCCAGCGCGGCAAGATCGCCCTTCTGGAAATAGACCGACCGCCCGGCGACTTCGGTTCGGGCGATGCCCTGCCCTGCGATCAGTTCGAGGCGGATCGCCCGGAGCTTTGTCGCCAGCGCGCACGGGTCGGCGGCGGCGATGCCGAGGACGGTCGCGCCGCTCTCCTCACTGTCATGCTGAGCGGTCCCGTGGTGAACCAGCCTGTCGTTTGCTGCGCCGACCGCCACCCCGGCGAAGGCTGCACCGCCGACTGTGCCGGTGATGTTGATCGACATAACCCCGGTGGCGTCGATGGTGCCGGTTCCGCTCAGATCGACTGTGCCGGTGTCGAGGCTTGCGAAAACCAGCCCCTCAATCGCCCCGCCGCTCACGCTGCCCGCAATGGACACCGTGACCGGGGCGGCGTTGCCCGTTCCATCGACCAAGGTCATGCGTCCGGTCACAAGGTCGTCGGCCCCGATCTGCCCGTTGATCATAATTGTTGTAGTGCCGCTCGTGACGGCGAATTGGATATTCCGGGGTGCCATTATGCGGCCTCCTGTTTCTGTTCGATTTGAGCCTCAAGGGAGGCGATCTCGTTTCGGTAGTAGGCCCGCTGCTCATTGTGGTGTTCGCGCCGGAGCTTCGTGGTTTTCGCCACCTCGCCCGCCGATGGCACATACTGAGCCGGTAGCGCCCGCGCCTCAGCCTCCAGCTTGGCGACACGATCAGCCGCCTGAGAGAACGTCAGCGCCTCAGCGTGACCATTCATGGTGGTGTGCTCGATGGTGGCCTGTTCGCCGGTTGGCAGGGCAACGCTTGCCGGGTCGGCGACGTGCGGGTCTGGCAAGCCGATACGCGCCGCAAACTGCTTTTCACGCGCACGCTGAGCAAGCACGTCAGTCCAGTCCAGCCCCATGGCCTCGCACTCATAGGCGAGGCTTGTGGTGCCGGTGGAGAGGCGCGTTTTGCTCGCGTTGGCGCTCTTGTTCTCGTCGGCTTGTGGCATGGAAGGCCCGCGCCACTCGCACCGAACAAACGCCTTGCGGAGTGCCATGAAGTTTGAATAGCCGCCGGGCACGGAAACGATCCCGTCAAGGATGGCGTTTTCGAGCCACGCTTCAAAGGAGGATTGGCAAAACCGCCCGGCAATCGACTTGCGGCGCTGGAGAACCAAAGGCCAGTTCGTCGCGCTTTCCATGCGGACGCTGGAGTAGGTCGCGCCGCTGTAGTCGCCGGTCGCCTGTGAGTATCCGATGCCGAGGGCGCGGGCGCTCTCCAGCTTCAGCAGCCGGGCGAAGTCGGCGAGGTTTTCGGCGCTGTCCGTGTCCACCGACTTGAAGTCCAACGTCTCGCCGGGCAGAAGATGGATCGCGTTCGGAAGCCCCTTCAGGCTATTTGCCGCATACCACGCCAGCTTTGCCGAAACGTAGCTGTCCATCGCGGATTGATCACTGTCCGCGCTCGAAAACACCTGCATCACTTCCTCGCTGGTCGCCGAGCTTGTGATCACCGCCGCCAAGGTGGCTTGCAGAAGCGATCCGGCGAGCGTTGCGTCCGCCAATCGGCCGAACTGAAAGTGCGGCTTCAGCGCCCCGACAAGCGGACTGATCCCGCGCCACTGAACCGGCGCTAGATGATCAAAGATCAGCGCGGATAGCGGGCGTCCCGACTTGCTGCGGAAGGGCACGAAACGATCCTCCCAATCAGTCAAGCCGCTCACCGGATCGCGATCCTTGAGCAACAGGCCGACCGGGCGACCGCCTTGAAACCGCAAGCCGTGCCGATCCCGCTCGATGATGTTCGATCCGCTCAGGCGGCGGGCGTCGAGCAACTGCACCTTGGCGCGGAACATGTCACCCCGGCGCTTCGCGACCGGATAGAGTGCCAGCGCCTCGCCGGTGCCAAAATAGCCCCTCATAACCGTCCGCTGCATCTGGCCAAATGACTGGAGCCCGGCGCTGTCGCATTCGTCGGGATTTTCGGCCCACAATGCAAACAGCCGCTCGACGCGCCGTGCCCACTGGTCAGCTTCATCCGCCGTCCATCCGATCAGTTCCGCGACCGGCTGGACGTTTGGGCGAAGCCCGGTCCCGACGATCTGCCCGATGGCGGCGTCAACCGCCCCGCCGAGGTCACTGTTGATCAGGGCGTGAACGGCGCGGGCCGATGTCAGCGCGGTGCTGTCCGCCACCGCGTCGCCGAGTTCGCGATAGATGCCCGGCATATGGGCCGTCTCGACGCCGCCGCCAAAGCTGCCGACCGGGATTTCCGGGCTCATCGCCAGTGACGATTTCGGCATGGGCACGCCTTCGGCCCCTTGCCCGGCGAAGCCGAGCACGGCTTTGATTGTCTCAAACATATTAGGATTTCCTTGTTTACAGGTTGCTCAGGCTGGCGAGTTTCTCTTGCCAGCCCTGTTTGGGTTTTTGTTTTTCGACCTTGCCAGCTTGCGCCGCCAATTCTTCAGTCAGGGCTTGCAGATCCAGCCGGGGCAGTGCCGACCGGGCGGCGATGGCATAGACGGCACAGTCAAGCGCCTCTTGCCTGAGCCCGGCGATTGGAACCCACCGCTTCAACTCGACGCCGTGCGATTTCCGGCGCTCCAGCTTTTCGGAGAGCAATTGCGGGAACCATTCATCATCGAGATCGCCAGCAAAGCGCCAGCTTCCGGGGTCGCCGGGGTCACGCTGGACGCCTTCAAAGATGATCGCCTTGATGGCGTCCACGCCGATCAGCGCGTTCGTGCTGGATTTTTTGGCGGTCTTGCTTCGCCGGATTTCCAGCGGCGGGCGGGAGAAGCCCGACACGCCCTTTCCGACAAACACATTGTTGAACCGGCGCGGCCCGCAAAACTTGACCACCGCGTCCAGTGTCACGCCGTCGCCGCCGTCAACCACGGTCGCCTTGATCTTCAGCGGCACGCCATCGGTTCGGGTGAACGGTTGCTTCAGGATGCCGTCCAGTTCGGCCCAGACATCGCCGTCAGCGCCGTTCGGGTCGCCCCATGCTACATCGTGGGCCAGAACCACTTTCTCGCCGCGTGCGGTCCATCCGAAGCTGCTAGCCTCGACGCGATCACGCTGCACATCGACGCCGCAAGTGATCAGGCAAACATCATCCGGCACGGCCTCCCGATGGATGTCAGGATCAGCGCGGGCGCTGAGTGCGGTTGGATCGCCCGCCACTTCCTCCGGCAACTCGACGGTTTCGCCTAGCACAAGGTTCGTGAAAGCCGCCATTTCCAGAAAGTCACCGCGCTTTTGCAGGAACTCGTGAACCAGCATCGGCCAAGCGGCGTCCGGCACGAGTGAGCCGAGCGCGCTGATATGGCAACCGATCACGCCGGGCGGGCCGGTTTCACTCACGCAATGCCACCGACCGCCGTGGACCATATCGGCCTTGTCCTTGCCGTCCTCGTGGAGCGAGCCACACGCCGGGCAAGCCATGCGGGCGGTATCCGGTAGGTGATTACCCTCAGCGTCCTTATCCCACTGCATATGCCGCCAGCGTGGCGTGAAGTGCTCATCGCAATGAAGGCATTTCAGTTGCCACTCGTGTTGCCAAGATGCCGCATATTCCCGGCTCACAATGCAGTCCGGCCAGCTTTTCGGCGTGCTGCCAATGAAGACCAGCCGCCCTGCTTTCGCGTAGGTGGCGGTTCGCTTGATTGCCAGATCGACCGGACTGCCTTCGTCGCCGACTTCCATGGCGGCGATCTCATCCATGAACAAGGTCCGCACAGTCAGCGACCGCAAACTCTCAGGCGTCGCGCCCGTAAGTTTGAGGGTCCAACCGGGGCCGCGCCGGTCAAGCAAGGATGAACGGTTCTCCGTGTCGTTTCGGGTGTAGCCGAGCAAGCCGTTGAGCTTCGGGCTAGCCTCGCATATGCCCTCCAGCCTGATCGCCGCGTGACGGGCGTCTGAGTGCCGGGGAACAACCACAAGAACGCTGGTCGGGTCGTTCTCGATGTGGGCAAGGGTCAGGATGTCTTGCACCTGTGTCAGGCCGACACGGGCTGCTTTTTTGACCACGATCTTCCATACCGGGTTGCCCGCCGGGTCTTTGCCTTTGGGAAGGTCCAAAAGGAACTCCTGATAGGGCAAAGGGCGGAAGCGGCCCGCCGTGGCGGATTGTTCCTCCGAGAGCCTGATTGTCTGGCGTGCCCATTTTGATACCGCGATTTTCGGCGGCGGACGCAACGCCGCCATCATGGCGCGTGTCGCGGTGTTCAATGCGCTGTCAGCCATTGGCGTGCGCCTCTCTGAATTCGTGGATTTCGACTTGCTCAAGACCGTTCTCGGCCAAGTCTTCCAGCGCGGCGTGTATCTCAGCCTCCAGTTCCTCGCGGGCCGTGGCGCTGAGATTGAGCCGGGCAGCGGCACGGGCGGGAACCGCTAGCAAGGTGCTTCGGATGATCCGGGCCGTGGTGGTCCAGCGGTTTGCGATTGCATCGCGCGGGATCACGGAGCCTTGAAGGGCTTGCGCCTGAAGCGTGGCCTTGGCGGCGTCGGCCCGGAGCTTTTGCGTCTTGAGCTTCAGGATCTCATCGCCCGGCGTCCGCCCGGCGGCGGTTTCGCGAAGGTGTTTGGTCACCGACGAGACGGCGGCGATGAGGAAGTATTCGCCCTGATTTCCGGTCTGCTCAAGCACTCCGGCGCGGGTGTAGTCCCGAATTTTCTGAGCGGTCACTCCGAGGACGGTTGCAAGGGCTTCGGTCTTGATCGTGGACGCTGCATCCGGTCGGACTTGCGACATTGGTCAGCCTCCTATGCTGTTGATTTCATTTGAATTTCATGGATCATGGTGGTCCGTCTGACGGACAGTTGACGGGGCAACCCCCGGTCAATATTCTATCGTTTAGCCACACTACGGGGCAGTGCCCTACCCGCTCGCCCTAGATTTGGCCGTAAGGTACCTAGTGCAGCGGCGGCGCGGCGCGGCATGTGTGAGGCAAATCACAAGTTTCCCTGCGCTTTCACTGCCTCACACAACGTATTAATTTGTCAGCGTTGTTAACGCTTCACTTGATAGTAACTGCAAAGCTACTTTCAGCCTGCCTTCACCGTCCGGTGATATAGCCTTGGCCCGGTACTTGTGATTTGTTTTGTGGCGGAAGACATGATCTCCGACAAGCAACGGTGTTGCGAGGCTGCGAAGGTCAACGGTCAGCCAATGCGATCCGCCGACATCATCGAGCTTGCGATCACCGTGGCGGGCGTCCCGGCGGTGTTCCCCGTCAACCTCCTCCACGAAAACCACGAGCACGGTGCTGTCCGGGCGGGCGGTGTCCGGCGCGGCTTTGACGTTGATCCCCGACTTCATGGCAAGGATCGTCACCGTCTCACCATGCACGCGGTCAAGCGCCCGACTGGCCTTCAACTCAGCACGGTCGAAGATGCTGCTCATGCCGCCGTCCACGGATGCAACGTCGCGTCAGGCGAGTTGCCAAGGCGCTGGCGAAGGCGGTCGGTTGGCGCGGCCTCAGCCCACGGCTCCAGCGGCGCGGCGGTGGGGTCAAACGTGATGCCCGCGTCGGCGCTGGTCTGCACAAACCAAGGAACCCGCTGCCCCGCGCCCGCCGTGACGATGGCTTCGGCCACGGTCGCCGGAACCCATGCGCAAAGCTCATTGATGCGGTAGACCGCGCGCAAGTTTGCGAGATCAGCCGGTGTGCCGATGGCGTGCGTCGATGCCAGCACAAACCGATTGACCGCGATCCTCACGAAGCCGCCGCGTTCGCTGGCCTCATCGGCGTCGAGATCGGTGATGGTGACCGGCGCGACGGGCAATGCGGACGGCAACGGCGCGGTTTCAAGTTCGTCCGTGGCGTGCCCTGCTTGCCTCAGTGAGAAGGCAATGGAGGGCGGAACGTCGATGACGGCATAGGCGGCGATTTCAATCGATGCCGCGCCGATGGTGATTTCGAGCGGCGCAAGTGTCTTGATGAGCATTCGTTTTTTCCTTTGTGGTTGATGTCGTGATTATGCGGCGCGGAGCCTGTCCGCTGGCGACGGGAGCCAGCCGAGGTCGATGGCCTCTCCTCGCGGTTCGATCTTCGCGTCAACACGCTTTGCGCTGAAGTGGACGCGGTGTGCGACGCCAGCCTTTTCGAGCGGCGTGAACACTGACCGGTCAAACCAGTAGAGAAGCCCTGAGGCCCACTGGTCACGGCCTTCATAGTTGGCTGCATTGGCAGGCTTTCCCGGCGTATGCCAGCGGACGCGGGCATTGGCTGTCAGATAGCCCCGGATCATGTCGCCATCTTCGGAGAAGATTGCCGGGTCGATGTCGCCAAGCTCCACCGAATGGCTCTTGACCGGATCGCTGAGGCAGGTGGATGCAGCGCCCTTCGAAATCAGGAAGTCGGCGAGCCCGTCAGGAAATCGGACGGTCTGCCCGGCGTCGAGAACGATGGTGTTTTTGGCGTCCATTTCGAACGAGGCGGCGGCGATGATTTTGATCTTTTTCATGGTGTGTCTCTTTTTCTTGAGGTTGGCGTAGGACGCGCGTCAGCGCCCGGCGGGGCAGTTGTGCCGGGAATGCGTTGACGCGCGTTGTGGGGTGCTGTCAGGCCGCGACGGAGGCAAGCGTTGCGATGGCGAGCATTGCGCCGAAAAGCGCGGCGATCAGGTCGGAGCGGTCACGGATCAATGCCTTGTCCCCCCGGCCTTGCGCACCCTGCGCGGGATGGTCAGTTGCCGGTCAAAAGCCCAGATTGACTTGTCCCGCTCCATCCTGAAGACCCTGAGATTGTCAGGGCGGTTCACGATGCTCTCAGCGCTGGTTTGCGCCACGATGATTGCGCCCTTCAGCTTGGCGGTTCCAGCGATCCAGCGGGCCGCGTCGGCGGGCTCATCGACAATGATATGGGCGGCGGCGATGGCGACAAAATCACCGGGTTCGATCAGGTCCACGATCAGGTCACGGGCGGCGGCGGTATTATCAGGCCAGCCAATGCCGATCACTTCGACGGCGCTGAAGTATTCCGCCACCCCGGCGCGCTCGGCCGACTGCATCACGAACCCCGTCAGGGTTTCGCCCGCCTCTCCGTAGCCGATCAGTTTGACCGCGCGGTGTCCGGTGGCGCGGGGCAAATGCCAGTTATCGTCGGTCGGCGTTAGCGTGTTGACCGCCCCGGCGATGAAGGTCGCCAAGATGTCGTGCCCATGATCACTCTCGACCAACATCGCGGCCTCGCCGGGCCGGAGGTTCTGCACGTACTTGCTCCCCGCATTTTTCAGCGTGGCCTTCGCCAGTCCAAGTTCATCTATCTGCATTTCGTTTTCCTCGTCTCAAGTGCGCCGTTGATCCGCTTGCCCCGGTTTGCGCGATGCCGGGCGGAATTTTGGTTTATTGATAGGTTCCAGCCGCCGGGCGGTTGAGCCACTCGCGGACCTTGAACGCCGTCAACATCCACCGGCTCAGCGGGTCCGGCATGGCGTCATGGCGCACCGCCCATGGCAGGCGGTCGGCGGCAATCGCGATGAACAACTCAACATTGTCCTCCCCGTCCAGTTCGGCGGCGATGGCCTCGAAAACCGGGATGCTCCAGTCATGGAACAACTGGTCGCGGCGGGCGGCGTTCGCCAGTGCGATGGCCCGGTTCTGCGTCCATGCGTCAAAGCCTCGGTGAAGCTCCTGCCCATCGGGTCGCCATTCCAGCATGACCTCTCCCCATGTTTCGGGCGCGGCGGTTTGCATTTCCTGCATTTGCGTTTCCTCTTGTTTGGACTGGTCGGCGGCGATGCACTGAAGGATCGAAAGGCGCATCGCCGCCTTGCCGCCGCGCTGCATTGCAACGGGCCTCGCGCGGCGGGGTTTGGATTGTCATTGATCGACCACCCGGCGGCTGTCCGGCGGGGTTGGTCAGGGTTGGTTTTCCGATTTCGCGACTTTCGCGACTGCTTTCCGGTGCGCGCTTGTTTTCGCGGTCAAGTTGGCCCATTTGGTAAAAATATTTACCAATAACACCGCTATACCATTGAAATATAAGAAGATTTACAAAAACCCCGGTTAGCCGCTAGCCGTGAACGTCGCAAACAGTCGCGAAAGTCGCGAAAGTGTGGTGACGCCAGCGTTTACAAGGGGTTAGGCCGCTCCAAACAGTCGCGAAACAGTCGCGAAACAGTCGCGAAAGTCGCGAATTGGCTTTTTGGTTTCGCGACTTTCGCGACCAATTCGCGACTAATTCGCGACTGCTATTCATGGTTCAAAACCCAGCATTGCTTCTGCCTTAGGGTGCGTTCGTGGACCTGCCCTCGCTCGACCAGATAGGGCATAACCTCATCACGGAGATAGCCTAGTGCGCCGTCTCCGCTGGCTCCAGCGAGCCCTTTTGTGAACCCGGCACGTTGCATCGCCGCCAAAGTGAAAATACCCTCGGCAACCGCCTTCTGTGACGGGCCTTGATCTTTCGCCCGGTCCTTAACGACTTGCATATGGTTCACCACCTTCGCCGCATCCTTTGTCAACGAGGTGGCAACCGATCCGTCTAGCACCGCCCGCCATTGATTGAACGAGTACCAGACTACGGCAAGACCGGCGCGCCAATTCTCAACGCTGATCGGTGCGCATGTCATGCCCGGCAACCCCGCCTCGCTTCGGCCCTGAAAAACCATCCGGTTCGGCTCACCTGTTTCCATCAAAGAGAACACGGCGGCAAGGCGCGCTGCAATCTGCACCACGCGGGCGATGAGAGGCTTGTAAGGCTCCAGCAGCGCCCCCGGCTTGATCTGTTCCTCAAGCCATCGGCGATGCTCCACCGCTTCCAGTCGCGCCGCTTCGCTCCATTCAACAATGAAGGGCTCGATCATGAAGCCGTTGTCGGGCTTCGTTTGCGGATCATGCTTGTAGATTTCGAGCAATCGCGCCGCCACCACGTCCGATGTCGGCGTGTCTGGCCTTTCAATGTGGATTTCACGAAAACCTTGCATCGACCGGGGATTGGCCAAAAGGAAGCGGGCAAGGAAGCCATGTGCCATGTCGCCGCGATCTCGCAGGTTCGGCACCACCTTGTCCGGCTGACCAGCAAGCATGACGCTAAGACGCGCGCCTGACAGTTTGATTGCCCCGTGCTTCCGGGTCCGCCCGGACACGCCATCGGCTGACCAAAGGCTATTCAGGATCGACTTGTACCGCTCCCGGTTTTCGGCCTGCATACCGTACCCGCCAAAAAACCCCGCCGCCTCATCATTGATCAACAAGATCGACGGGCGATCCTGCCGGAGGGCGTCGATCATTCCTTCGGCGGATGCTTCAGAAAGGTCGCCGCCCGCTAACCATGGCCGCAAGCCAAGTGAGGCGCGCAACTCCCGTTCCTTTTCCGCCCGCTCCGCACTGCCCATGGTCAAAGGCAGGCACGAGATTTCCCGCGAGATCGCAGCATCATGTGCCGTCCACCGGACTTGATCCCGTTCACGCTGGTCGGTGTTTTCACCGGCCCACTCCTTGATTGATCGGGTCAAAATGCTGAATGCCTTGGTCTTGCCTTCTCCGGTTTCCCCAAGTGTCAGGCTGTAAATCGAGACGACATCGGAACCGGTGCGGCTGTCATACGGCCTGACATTGATATGTTGCTGAGCTACAAATGCCGCAACCGTTACCTCCACCANGCCGATCAACCCGACCGGGGCCTGAATTGCGTGATGAAGCTCAATAATGCTGTCGCGGAACATCGGCGGCAATTCATTGACCGGAAACGTGTCGCTGAGATCGCCAACCGGGATGGGAACGGCGGCGCGGTCAGCAACGGTTCGATTTGGGACGGTCGGAATGTCACTCGCGCCAACAACGCCGCCAACTTGAGCCTGTATCCGACCAAGCGCCACTTCAAACTGCAATATATTTCCGCTTGACCTTTCCGTTTCAGACATCTATCTATTTCCTTGCATTGGATTAGTTCCCCGGTTTGCTTCTTAAGCGCCGGGGATTTTTTTGTTCATTGCGTGGTCATTGAAGTCCGCGTAACCCGCTCCCGGCAAAAACACTTCACGGTTAACTCGGATTACTTCGCACCGCGCGGCGAAATGGATGGCTGCGTCTGTACCAACCGCGTCACGGTCGGCGTAGATGCTCCAAAGGTTGACGGGTGCGAACGGCTCCAGCGTTTTCAGGTTGCCCGCGCTCATCGCGGCGCAAACGATAGGGTATTCGCGCTCATGCAGCGCCACGGCACTTAGGGTGTTTTCGATGCCCTCGCCTATGGCCCCGATCTGGCCTAGCGGATGCCACCGCAATCGAATGATTGACCCCATGGCGCTGCCGAGCATTTTTTTGCCAGCCAAACCCTTCAGCCCGTCCGGCGTGACATGGGTTCGGTGGATGCCCGCCCACTCGCCGGTCGCCGCGCTGGACATGGCGGCAATCATGCAGGGGAACCGCCCGCCGGACATCGGCGTGTTCGGGTTCCAGCGGATTGCATCTCCGGTCGCCAGCCATGGGTGCCAGCAACGCCGGTTCCGCAAATACGCTTCAACAGGCGTGCCAGCGGGCGGCACTGAAGCGCGCCAGACCTCAGCGGCCATCTGTATGCGCTCTGCCCGCTCCCGCTCCTCCTGCACCGCCTGAGCGGCGCTGAGTGCCGCCCTGTCTGCGATCAATGCCGACATGTCATCGGGCGTCATGTTGCCGATGCCAACACGGCCAGCCAACCAATTCAGCGCGGTGCGGAAATCTCCGCCAAGCTCGCGTTGCACAAGGCCGATCAAATCACCGCCGACGCCCTGTTCGTGGTCAAACCAGCGACCGGCGCGACCGGGGCGGATGTCAATGGTCATTGACCCGTGTCGGCCGAACCGCAACTCGCGGCGGTTGCTCATTTTCCGGTTTGGCGCGCCGAGAAGTTCGGCGGCGATGTCCGCCGTCAGCGCACTGGCAAAAGCCTTGACGGCCTCAATGTCCAGATCGGCGGGCTCGGCAAGGGC
>JGI25321J39296_1001060_pt1 | contig 17686 bp, 16 predicted proteins | sample AutmiccommuBRH23_FD_39296 | JGI IMG/M metagenome (IMG submission 39296)
GTCAGCCACTGCGCACTGATGCGGTATTCGTCATAGTCGATACCACATAGCAGGAGGATGCCGACGATCAGCGTCATCGACACTAGAACCGGCTGCAGGAATACCCAGCGGGTCTTCTCATACGCCGCATACGCCAGCTGGAAGACAGCCAGGGTAATAGCCACACCGAACAGCGGATGATGGATCAGCGCCTCCCAGGCGGCCTGCCAGTGCAGTTCGATCATGCGCCCTCCTGCTGACGCTGCTTGCGCCGGATCAGCGTCTGCATCAGCCAGCCGGTGAAGACCAGCGAGACCAGCAGCGAAATTACCAGCACGCCGACGATGGCCCAGAAGTCATCGAGGATCGCCTCCGTATAGGCCATCACCCCAACCGCCGGCGGTACCAGCAGCAGCGGCAGGTAGCGCAACAGGCTGCTCGCCGCCAGCTGCAGCGATTCGCTGGCCCGGCCGCGCGCCAGCAGGCCGGCGAACAGCAGCACCATCCCGATGATAGGGCCCGGCAGCATGGGCAGGAACAGCACATTGAGGACGGTGCCGAGCAACTGGAATGCGACCAGCCAGGTCAGGCCTCTGAGCAGCATGGGAGCCTCCCGCAAAATTGCGACAGTATAAAGGGCAACGCCGGCAGGCGCCCGCGCTGCGCTATGACGGGCCATTCGCGGTGCCGATGCTGGTTTGCCGCGACGCCTGCCCGTGCTGATCTAGAGCTGTAAATGACGCAGAGCCAGTCGGCCGCTTCGGGCCCGGCACTGCCCCTCTCTAGTCAGACTGCACATCGCTGCAGCCATACAAGAACAATCAGGAGGACACATGCCACAGGTACCCGTCGCACAGCTCAAGGATTACATCGGCAAGGAACTGGGCCACTCCGAGTGGCTGACCGTCGATCAGCAGCGCGTCAATCAGTTCGCCGACTGCACCGGCGATCACCAGTTCATCCACATCGATGCCGAAAAAGCCGCGCAAACACCGTTCGGTGGCACCATCGCCCATGGTTTCCTGTCGCTGTCGTTGCTGCCGATGTTGTCTGGCGACCTTATGGTCGTGCCGGAAGGCACGCGGATGGGCGTCAACTATGGGCTGGACAGCCTGCGCTTCATCCAGCCGGTGAGGGTCGGCTCGCGGGTGCGTCTGGGACTGACGCTGATCGATGCCTACGAGAAGAATCCCGGGCAATGGCTGCTCAAGGCGCGCGCGGTGATGGAGATCGAAGGCTCGGAAAAACCGGCCTATATCGCCGAAACCCTGGCGCTGTGCGTCCTCTGAGCGGCAACCCTGCGCGATTGTCGCAGCCCGCTCGGTTTGCGGCATACTGCGGACGTCCTGCCTGAGCGGATGTCCGCATGCTGCGTCTTCTTCCCTTCCTGTTACTTGGTCTGCTCACCGCCTGCGGCGAGGGCGAGCCTCTCACCCCTGCCGATGGAGTGCTGCCGGACGGCGGCCGCTATCGCGGCGAAATCGTCGACGGCTTGCTGCAGGGCAGCGGTCGTATCGACNACCCGAACGGCAGCTACTACCTCGGCCAATTCAAGGACGGCCAGTGGCATGGCCTGGGCACCTGGCAAAGCGCAACAGGNGATCGCTACGAGGGNGAGTTCAGGCACGGCTTGTTCGACGGCCTGGGCCGTTTCAGCTATGTCGAGGGTGGCGTCTACGAGGGCGAATTCCAGGCCGGACGCATGCATGGCCACGGGCGCTTCAGCCAGGACGGCACGGTCTACGAAGGCGAGTTTCGCAACAACCTCTACCACGGCCAGGGCAGCCTGGAATATGCCGACGGCTTCAGTCATCNAGGGCAGTTCAGCAAAGGCCAGCCGGATGGACCGGGCACCCGCAGCGACGCCAATGGTCAACTCAGCGGGCATTTCAACGCGGGCAACCTGAACGGCGAAGGCAGCTTTTCGACCGAACATGGCGAGCGCTACAGCGGCCACTTCGAGAACGATCAGTTNCATGGCCAGGGACGCTACGAGGACAGCGAGGGCAACGCCTGGAACGGCACCTTCGTCCACGGCGAACTGAGCGGCACCGGCACTTATGTCGCCAGCGACGGCAGCCGCTACAGCGGGCAGTTTCGCAACTGGCGCTACCACGGCCAGGGCCGTCTCGANCGCGCAGACGGCAGCTTCTATACCGGCGGTTTCCGCCACGGACACTTCGACGGCGAGGGCGTACTGACCCAGGCCGACGGCACCGAGCTGCGCGGCAGCTGGCGTAATGACCGACGCGTCCGCGACGAGCAGGCACACGCGCTATCGGACCCGCTCGAGCTCGCCCTGCTGGAACAAGGCTCACTGCTCGAGCGTGCGATCAGTGCGCTACCGCCTTCCAGCCCTGCCCAGGACCTCTATACGCTGACCGTGGCCGGCGATGGCCGGCAGAGCGTGTTCATGCGCGAAACCGATTACGTACAGAAGCTGCTAACCGAGCGTTTCGCCGCCCATGGCCAACTCAGCCTGGTCAACCACCGCGATCATCTCGTCGACCGGCCGCTGGCGACCCGGGAGAACCTGACCCGAGCGATTCGCACGCTGGCCGAACGCAGTGGCGAGGAAGACCTGATCTTTCTCTATTTCACCAGCCACGGTTCGGCGGACCACGAACTGGTGCTGAACCAGCCGCGTCTTTCGCTGGACGACCTGCCGGCAGCGGATCTGGCGCAACTGCTCGCGCCGCTCGCCCAGCGCAAGGTCATCCTGGTGATCTCGGCCTGCTATTCCGGCGGTTTCATCGAGCCACTGAAGAACGAGCAGACGCTGATCATGACCGCCGCCCGCGCCGACCGGGTGTCCTTCGGCTGCTCCGAGCAGAGCGACTTCACCTACTTCGGCCGCGCGCTGTTCGCCGAAGCGCTGCAGGAAACCGACGATATCGTGCAGGCCTTCACGCTGGCCGCAGCAAAAGTTGCCGAACGCGAGCAGGCCGACGACTATCAGGCATCGGAACCGCAAATTTGGGCGCCGGAAGCGGTCGTCCAACGCTGGCAGGAGCTGCGGCAGCGGCGTGCCACCCAATGATCGCCACAGGAGCAAGACCATGTATTTGACGCCACAGCGCATTCTGCTTGCCGGCGCCACCGGACTCACTGGCGAGCACCTGCTCGATCGCCTGCTCAANGAACCCACCGTCGAACGCGTGCTGGCGCCCACACGCAGNCCATTGGCGGCCCATCAGCGCCTGGAAAACCCGGTCGGAGAGCTGCTGGCGTTGCTGCCAACGCTGGGCGGCGAGATCGACACGGCCTTCTGCTGCCTGGGCAGCACGCTAAAGCAGGCCGGTGGCCAGGAGGCGTTCCGCGCCATCGATCATGATCTGGTGCTGGCGTTTGCCCGCCGGGCTAAGGAGATGGGCGCGCGTCACCTGCTGGTGATCAGCTCGCTGGGGGCCAACCCGGACAGTTCGATCTTCTACCTCAAGGTCAAAGGCGAAATGGAGGCGGCATTGCAGCAGCAGGACTGGCCACAGCTGACCATCGCCCGCCCCTCTCAGCTGATCGGCCCACGCCTGGAGCCGCGGTTGAGCGAACGCATCGCGGCGCCCCTGTCGCAGCTGCTGCCGGGCAAGTACCACGGCATCGAGACCTGCACCCTCGCCCGCGCGCTGTGGCGACTGGCGCTGGAAGAAGGCGACGGCGTGCGCATCGTCGAATCGGACGAGCTGCGCAAGCTGGGGAAATAACTGTCGGCGCCTCGCCAAAAGGCGCCGATTGACCACTGGATGCACGACGCTGCGGCCTCACTCTCACGATGATCATCAGTGACGTAGGGTGGATGTCGCTTTTTACATCCACCTGGCCTCGTCGGTGGATCGGTGAAGCGTGATCCACACTACGATCCGCAAACGCGTCAGGCGTTAACGCCCCTTTCAGACCTTGATGAAATGCTCGCGGTAATGCCGCAGCTCGGCGATGGAATCACGGATGTCGTCGAGCGCCAGGTGCGTGCCGCTCTTCTTGAAGCCTTCCATGATCTGCGGCGCCCAACGCGCGGCCAGCTCCTTGAGCGTGGAGACATCCAGGTTGCGGTAGTGGAAGTAGGCCTCGAGCGTCGGCATCTGCCGGTAGAGGAAGCGGCGGTCCTGGCAGATGCTGTTGCCGCAGATAGGCGACTTGCCTTTGGGCACCCACTGCTCGAGGAAGGCCAGCGTCGCCTGCTCGGCCTCGGCGGTGGAAATCCTGCTCTCACGCACGCGCTGGGTCAGGCCCGAGCCGCCGTGCTGACGGGTGTTCCACTCATCCATGCGCGCCAGTGTTTCATCGCTCTGGTGTACCGCGATCACCGGCCCCTCGGCCAGCACGTTGAGCTGACTGTCGGTGACGATGGTCGCCATCTCGATGATGACGTCGTTGTCCGGATCCAGACCGGTCATTTCCAGGTCGATCCAGATCAGGTTCTGCGGGTTCTGCATGGCGGGCTCCTTGGCTGTGCGGCGCAGTTTAGCCGCTCGTATCGACGCCGTCAGGTGTCGCGCCACCGGGGTACCAGATCAGCAGCCGCGAGCGGCGCCAGTCATTCAATTGCTGCACTTCAAACGGCTCGACCCCCGGCACCGCGAAGCTGTTGCTGATCAGCAATGCACCGGGACGCATCTCGGCGCGTGCCTTTTTCCACAACGCAGGCATGGGCGCCGGCGAGAGGAAGCAATAGACCACGTCGTACTCGGCTAGATCGACCCGCCACAGACTGAGCAGGCGAATATGGCAGTTGCGCCGCGGCAGGCAGCGCAGCCAGGACAGTGCGAAGGTCAGCGGCGCGGTTTCCACGCCAATGAACTGCGCCGCCGGAAAGTCCCGTGCCAGGCGCGACAGCGTGCCGGCCAGGCCGCTGCCCAGGTCGATATAGCGGAAACCCGCCGGCAGCTCGCTCAGCCGGTTGCGCAACTGGCGCTCGGCTTCACGACCGGTCAGGTAGAGCGGCACGCGCTCGGTGAAGGCATTCCAGTTCAACAGCAACAACAACGTGAATGCGCCCAGCGGCAACCAGCCCGGCACGTCGAAATCACGCAGCAACGCCAGGCCAGGAACGAACATCAGATTGATCGCCAGCCACCAGGCCGACAGCCCGAGCCGGGCCCCGATCAGCGCCGCCAGACAGCCCTGCGCGACTGCCACAAGGATGAGACCGGGACGCACACCCAGCACGCCGACCAGTCCGAGCAACAGCAGCCAGACCACCAGCAGCGCCANCAGCTGGGCCANCAGCGCACGCAGGATGGGCAGGCGAGTAACGACAGNAGCAGGCATGACCGACAATCGAACGGGTGAAGGAGCNCCAGTCTAACCCTCCGGCTTCAGCGCGATACAGGCCGAAGTGGGCGGGTTGCAGCATGCTAGACTCGCTCACCAACCTCAGAGACAACCGAATTCATGGCCAAACGCCAACTCAACCGCCGGCAGAACTGGCGTATCGAGAAAATCCAGGAAGAGCGCGCCGCCCGCGCCGCGCGTCGCGAAAGTCGTGCACTCGAAGAACTCGAAGGCGGCGATCTTGGCCCGGAGCAGACCGGACTGGTCATCGCGCATTTCGGCGTGCAGGTCGAGGTGGAAGCACTGGAAGGCGAACACAGCGGGCAGGTCTTTCGCTGCCACCTGCGCGCCAACCTGCCGGCNCTGGTCACCGGCGATCGTGTGGTCTGGCGCCCGGGCAACCAGGGCATCGGNGTCATCGTTGCGCAGCTGCCGCGACATTCGGAACTCTGCCGCCCGGATACCCGTGGCCAGCTCAAGCCCGTGGCGGCGAACGTCGACCTGATCGTCATCGTCTTCGCGCCGCTACCGGAGCCCCACGCCAACCTGATCGACCGCTATCTGGTCGCCGCGGAGCACGCCGGCATCACGCCATTGCTGCTGTTGAACAAGGTCGACCTGATCGACGAGCAGAACGAAGCCGCGCTGAATCGCCTGCTGGAAGTCTATCGGCAGCTGAACTATCCGCTGCTGGAAGTCTCGGCCCACGGTGGTGGCGGCATGGAAGCGCTCAAGGCGCGGCTCGACGGCCACGTCAGCGTCTTCGTCGGGCAATCCGGGGTGGGCAAGTCTTCGCTGGTGAACAGCCTGTTGCCGGGCGTCGACACCCGCGTCGGGGCGCTGTCGGAAATGACCGGCAAGGGCACCCACACCACCACCACGGCACGNCTGTTCCACTTTCCCGGTGGCGGCGANCTGATCGACTCCCCCGGCATCCGCGAATTCGGCTTAGGCCACGTCAGTCGCGCCGACGTCGAAGCGGGCTTCATCGAATTCCAGGATCTGCTCGGGCACTGCCGCTTCCGCGACTGCAAGCATGATCGCGAGCCCGGCTGCGCCCTGCTCCAGGCGCTGGAGGACGGGCGCATCCAGCCGCAGCGCATGAGCAGTTACCGACACATTCTCAGCAGCCTGCCAGAACCGGATTATTGATCTGGCGCTCAGCCCTCGCCGGGCTGACTGAACTGCAGCACGCCATCTTCGAAGATGTTCAACCGCTCCCGCAGTTGCTCCGGCTGTAACGGCTCCTCCCCAGCCGGCGCCGCGCCGCCAGATGGCACGACTTCGCCTTCGGCAGGACCGGTCGAATCCGTGGCAGCGGGCTGCTCACCCTCGATCGAACGCTGCGCCTTCTTGGTCAGCACCAGAATATCGATGCGTCGGTTGACCGGATTGAACGGGTCCTTGCGATCGAACAGCGCGGACGAGGCGTAGCCCACTACCCGCGCGATCTGATCTTCCGGGTAACCACCGATCACCAGCGTGCGGCGTGCAGCGTTGGCACGCCCGGCCGAAAGCTCCCAGTTGCCGAAGTCGCTGCGCCCNGAGAAAGGCTTCGCATCGGTGTGGCCGCTGACGCTGATCTTGTTCGGCACCGCGGCGATGGTGTCGACCAGCGCCAGCAGGATGTCTTCGAAGTAGGGCTGCAACTGGGCGCTACCGAGGGCGAACATGGGCCGGTTCTCGGCATCCATGATCTGGATGCGCAGGCCGTCCTGGGTGATTTCGAAAAGGATCTGGTCCTTGAACTTCTGCAGTTCGGGGTTCTCGTCGACCTTGTTCTGCAGCTCCTGCAACAGCAGCTCGAGGCGCTCGCGCTCCAGCTGTTCGGCAAAGGTTTCCACCTGATCGCTATCGATCTGCGCTTCGCTCTGCGCCGGCTCCAGCTCTGGATTGAGGGTGCGGTCCGGCGAGGGTGTCGGCGTCCCCCCCAGGTCGATGACGTGCGGGCTGGCGCTTTCGGTGAAGCCGATCGGATCCTGGAAGTAGCCGGAGATCAGTTTCTTCTGCTCAGGCGTCGCCGAACTCATCAACCACATCACCAGAAAGAACGCCATCATCGCGGTAGCAAAGTCGGCGAAGGCGATCTTCCACGCGCCGCCATGGTGGCCGCCCGCAACCTTCTTGACCCGTTTGACGATGATCGGTTGAGTGTTGTCCATGACGAGCCTTTAGCTGCCGCGCATGGCTTGCTCGAGCTCGGCAAAGCTCGGGCGATGCGCCGGATAAAGGACCTTGCGCCCGAACTCGACGGCCAGCGTCGGCGGCATGCCCGAGGCCGAGGCGACTAGCGTAGCCTTGATTGCCTCGTACACGTTCAGCTCCTCCTTGGCNTCGTGCTCCAGTGCCGCGGCCAGTGGCCCGAAGAAGCCATAGGAGGCAAGAATACCGAGGAAAGTACCGACCAGCGCCGAGCCAACCTTGTAACCGATCATCGCGTTATCCGCCTCGGCGAGGATCGACATGGTGATGACGATGCCCAGTACCGCCGCGACGATACCCATCGCCGGCAGGCCGTCCGCCACNTTGGCGACCGCATGGGAGGGATGTTCNAGTTCTTCCTTCAGGCTGTTCAGTTCCATGTCGAACAGGCCTTCGAGTTCGTGCGGCGCCATGTTGCCGGACGACATGATGCGCAGGTAATCGCAGGTGAAGGCGGTCATGCGCTCGTCCTGCAGGAAGCCCGGGTACTTGCTGAACAGCGGACTGGCGGCGGGATCTTCCAGGTCAGCTTCAATGGCCATCATCCCTTCACGACGACTCTTGTTGAGGATCGAGTAGAGCAGGCTGAGCACTTCCAGATAATAGGTATGGGTAAAACGGGTGCTGAACATCTTCAGCGATTTTTTGAACACCAGCATGGTGGTGCTGGCGGGGTTGGCCTGCAGAAAACCGCCCAGCGCCGCACCACCGATGATCATCACCTCGAACGGATGGATGAGCGCGCCGATCTTGCCGCCAGAGAGCACGAACCCGCCCAGCACGCTGGCGAACACGACGATAATCCCGATTATTTTGACCATAGGAGGTACGTCTAAAACCTGGTTACGAGCCGTCCGGATCAAGGGCAAATAAACGCCCAGAATCGCCACCAGACGACCTTGCGAAAGGAATGTTGGAAGAATTGTTCTGGTTATCGGAACTTTTGCGCCAGACTAAAGGCCATCCCGATGAAAAGCTAGTTCGGCCATGACCACCACACCTCCGCTGCCACGCACGATACCCGCCTGGATCAAGGCTCTCGACGATGCACCCCTTCCCGCGTTTGCCGGCGTCCATGGCAAGGTGCGACTGGCGCTGCGCGACAGCAGCAAGTCGATGCGGCAGATCGCCGAACTTATTCAGGACAGCCCCGTGCTGGCGCTGCGTTTCATCCAGGAGGCCAATCGAGGCATCGGCGACAGCCAGCCGGCCGAGAGCCTGGAGGTCGCGCTCAGCCGCATCGGCCTGCAGCGCGCCGAAGCGCTGCTGGCGCGCATTCCGGCCATGGAGGCCGCCGACATGCCGCAGCCACTGCGGCAACTGGTATTAATCAGCCGCCACGCCAGCCAGCAGGCCAACGGACTGTTCGCCGCCCGCCTCGCACGACTGTGGCAGGACATTCACTGGGGCAGCCTGCTGTTCCTGTCTCCCGCCTGGGCGCTGATAGGCGCCTATCCGCATCTGCTCGACAGTTGGGAGCAGCGGGTACTGGTCAAGGGCGAGCCGGCCAGCAGGGTCGAGCGCGAGCTGCTCGGCGTATCCCTGCTGGAGCTGTGCCTAAGGCTTGCTGAGCATTGGCGGCTGCCGGACTGGATCATTCAGGGTTATCGCCTGCTGGGCACCGATCGGCGGCGCCTGATCAAGGCCCTGCATATTGCCCACGACAACGAGCACCCGCTGCATCAGCAGCAGATGCTCGACGCCGACCCCGACCTGCGCCGCTGGCTGACGCTGCCGAGCAACACCATCGTGCTGGCCAACGGCCTGGCACTGTCCTCGCACCATAGCTGGAGCGGCGTACACAGCCTGCGCTGGCAGCGCCTGGCCGGTTTGTATCTGCAGGTGTCGCTCGCCGATCTGCAGCAGATGGTGCACCAGCAGGCGGCGACCAGCGCTCGGGAGATCGGCCGGACCGATCTCTGGCATCCGGCTCAAGGCCTGCTGTGGCCTACCGGCACCCGTTTTCAGGTGTTGCGTGCTGCGCCGGTAGCAAGCGACGCCGATCTGGCCGAATGGCGCGAGCACTGTCGCCGCCTGCTCAGCGAGCCGACGCCGTTCAGCAACGTCTTGCAGCTGACCGCTACCGCCAGCCAAGCCCTTGCCTGCGCGGGCATGCAGCGCACACTGGTGTTGCTGTTCGACCGAAAGCAGAACCGCCTGGTCGCCCAGCAATCGGCCGGCCTGCCAAGCGATGCTGCGCGACTTACCCTCACCCCCGAGCAGAGCCAGATCGTGCGCCGTCTGCTGGAAAAGCCGGCACAGCTGCGCCTGCAGCCGGCCAACATGGCGCAGTTCTCGGCCTTGCTGCCCGGCAGCCTGAAAGCGCTTTTCAGCGGCGAACATCTGCTGTTGCGCTCGCTGGGCATCGACGGGCGCGTGCTGATGCTGGTGGTTTCCGACCAGAACGGCGCACCCTTCTCCGACACTACCCTGCAAACATTCGCTAAAACAACGCAGTGCATCGAGCGCGCATTGGCTACCTTCAGCAGGCGCGGGGTCTGAGCTTTTTCGCTAGACTTCGCCCCTTCTACGACTAGATGAGGGCTGCCGTGTCTGCCTTTTCCAACCTGCCGCTGGTGATCGAGCCAGCCGACCTGGCCGCACGCCTGGACGCGCCGGAGCTGATTCTGGTCGACCTGACCAGCGCCGCCCGTTATGCCGAAGGCCACCTGCCGGGCGCTCGCTTCGTCGATCCCAAACAGACCCAGCTCGGCCAGCCGCCAGCGCCGGGATTGCTTCCGGATATTGCGCAACTGCAGCGATTGTTCGGCGCACTGGGTCATCGGCACGACGCGGTGTACGTGGTGTATGACGACGAAGGCGGCGGCTGGGCCGGTCGTTTCATCTGGCTGCTCGACGTGATCGGCCATCACCACTACCACTACCTCAACGGCGGGCTGCACGCCTGGCTCGGCGAGGCACGACCGCTGACCCAGCAGATACCCGAGGCGGCGCCCGGCCTGCCGAACCTGACGCTGGACCTCGCCCCAATCGCGACCCGCAGCTACATCGAAAGCCGCCTCGGCGCAGACGATCTGGTGATCTGGGACGCGCGCTCGCCGGCCGAATTCCGTGGCGAAAAACTCTTTGCCGCGCGGGGCGGCCACATACCCGGGGCAATCAACTTCGAGTGGACCGCCGCCATGGACCGTGCTCGCGACCTCCGAATCCGCGAGGACATCGCCGAGCAGCTGGAGGCACTGGGCATCGTCCCGGAAAAGGAAGTCGTAACCCACTGCCACACCCATCATCGCTCCGGCCTCACCTACCTCCTGGCCAAGGCACTCGGCTACCCACGCGTCAAGGGCTATGCCGGCTCCTGGTCCGAATGGGGCAACCTGCCTGATACACCGGTGCAGCAATGAAAAGGACCCACATGAAAGATCGCCTGTTCGTCATCAGCCAGTACGTGCTGCCCCATCACCTCATCTCCCGCCTGGCTGGCTGCCTGGCCGAGTGCCGGCTGCCGTGGGTGAAGAACACCTTCATCAAGTGGTTCGTCCGGCATTTTCAGGTCGACATGCGCGAGGCCCAGGTCGAGGAGCCCACGGCCTACGAGCACTTCAATGCCTTCTTCACCCGCGCATTGAGAGACGGTGCCCGCCCGCTGGATCAGACTCCGGGNGCCATCCTCAACCCCTGCGACGGCGCAATCAGCCAGCTGGGCCGGATAGAACAAGGCCGTATCTTCCAGGCCAAGGGCCACAGNTACAGCGCCATGGAGCTGCTTGGCGGCGATCACGAACGCGCGGCTCCGTTCATGGGCGGCGCGTTCGCCACGGTCTACCTCTCGCCCAAGGATTATCACCGCGTGCACATGCCGGTCAGCGGCACGCTGCGGGAAATGNTCTACGTGCCGGGGCGCATCTTCTCGGTCAACACGGTCACGGCGCAGGGCGTGCCGGAGCTGTTCGCGCGCAACGAGCGGGTGGTCTGCCTGTTCGATACCGAGCACGGCCCGATGGCCATGGTGCTGGTCGGCGCGATGATCGTCGCCAGCATCGAGACCGTCTGGGCCGGTCTGGTCACACCACCCAAGCGTACCTTGAAGACCTTCCGTACGACGAAGCGGCGCGTGCGCCCATCCACCTTGAGAAAGGCGCCGAGATGGGCCGTTTCAAGCTGGGTTCGACGGTGATTCTGCTGTTCGGGCCGGAACAGGTGCGCTGGGCTGAACAACTGGGGCCGCTGAGCCCCGTGTGCATGGGCGAAGCGCTGGGCCAGGCGACGCTCAGCCCAACTGTCGCCGACCCGCTCGAAACCCTCTGATTCCCGCCTCAGCGACGTTCGGCAGCCCATAACTGCCGAACGTCGGCTAATATCATGAAGCCATCATTCAGTCCTGCCCGCTGCGGCAGATATTGATAGAGTTCTCATTAATTATGCCCTGACCGCCGCGGAGCCAACCGTTTGGATAGACAGAGCCATCATCTGCTGTTGCGCGTACCAGCGCCCACCCGGCAGACCCTGTCCTTCTGCGACGCCAGCGTGCGCGGCGTAACCGGCTGGCTCGCCGGCTTGCCGAAAGCCAACATAGGCGAAACCGCGCGCCAGCTTTACCAGGCGCTGATCGAACTCAACCAACTGCGCATCGCCACGGAAACCCGCCTGCAGATGCTGGAACTGCTGCGGCCGGACGTGCATTTCGTCTGCAACCAGCTGGAAAAGCACTTCGTCAACCAGCCCATCGTGCTCAGCGAGCGACCACGCAAAGTCGCCGGTCTCTGCCAGGCGCTGCAGAATCACCTCGCGGTTGGCTACAAGCTGATCGTGGTGCGTGTGGTTTCCCAACCCGAGCGCGATCGTCACCAACTGTTGTCGATCGCGCTGCAACGCGCCATTCACAGCCTCGGCGCGTTGCTGATCCGCTCCACCCAGCTCTACAGCCCGGCTGCTGCCGGGTTGTGGCTCGAACTGCACCAGCTCTATCAGCTGGCAGTCGAGCATGGCACCGAGCGCCTGCTGCTGCGCGATCCGCTGGCGCGATACTCCAAGGATCTCACCGCTGAGCAGAGCTACCTCGCAGCGCTGCTGCTCGGTTGCGCGCGCTGCAATCAGTTGCGTCAGCAGAGCATCGTCAAGCTGGCCGCGGCACTGGAGGCCTGGGGCGCAATGGCGCAGATCCAGGCAGCCAGCGCCGCCAGCAGCCTTTTCCTCCTGTCTCCGCTGGTGGACGGGCCGCCGCGCTACCGTTCGCTGTTTCCCGACAGAAATCAGCAGAACCTGCTCGGCATCGATACCCGGATGCTGGTCGGCATGATCGATGAGCACCTGCGCCTGGCGCCCGACAACCGCCGGCTGAGCCGTCTGCCAGCCGCCGCAGGACTGGACGACGATCTGCTGCGCCACCTGAACTCGGCCTGGGGCGCCATCTCCGAACGAACCTTCCAGCGCACGCCGGCAAAGGGCACGCTGGCGCTGTGCATCGGCATGACCGCGCTGCACTATCAGCTCGCCGGTCAGCGCGCCTTCAACGAAGTGCTCGAACTGCCCGGCACCTCGAATCGAGCCGTGTTCAAGCTGCACAACGGCGCCGCAGATGTCTGGGCCAACGCATTCGATGCACAGAGCAACAGCATCGAACGCCTGCCGGACAGCCACCACATCGAGTTCGTCAGACCCGATGTTTCACGCGCAGCGCCAGCGACCAGAGCAGCCGCGTCTGCATCGACGAAAGGTAAGTCCACCAGCAACCAAGATCATCCGATCTATCAGGTCCAGCTGGTGGATCATAGCCCCGGCGGTTACTGCCTGGCCTGGGAAGGCGAGGTGCCCAGCCTGCTGCAGACCGGCGAGCTGTTGGGACTGCGCGAAGACACCGGGCAAACCTGGAGCATCGCCGTGGTGCGCTGGATTCGCCAGGTACGCGGCGGCAGCACGCAGCTGGGCATCGAACTGATCGCACCGCAGGCCAAGCCCTGTGGTCTGCGCCTGCTGCGCAAGGTCGACCAGGGCAGTGAGTACCTGCGCGCCCTGCTGTTGCCGGAGATCGCCGCGATCTCCCAGCCGGCAACGCTGATCGCGCCACGCCTGCCTTTCCAGGAGGGGCACAAGGTTCAGATCAACCGTAACGGCGAGGAAGAGCGCGCTGTGCTGAACCAACGCCGTGCGGCTACCGGCAACTACAATCAGTTCGAATACCGCTCCCTCGGACAGGTCGCACCGGAGCGAGAGACGCCTGTCACAGGCTGGAAAACCCACACTGCAGGCGGGGATGAAGATTTTGACTCACTCTGGAAGTCGCTGTAGATTGCCGACTCTCGCATTCCTGCCTGCCCGCGCCGCTTTGGCGCGCACTTAAGCTGTTGCCATGGCCCTGCAAAAGAAAACCATCCGCCTGCTGATTCTCGAAGACTCGCAGAACGAGGCCGAGCGTCTGGTCAGCCTCTTCCGCAATGCCGGACAGGCGACCCGGGTGCATCGGCTGACCTCCAGCGACGATCTGGCCGAAGCCCTGAAACAGACCTGGGATCTGCTGATCAACGCACCGCAGAGCGAGAATCTCGACCCCAGCGAGGCAATCAGCGCCATTCGCCGGCAGGCCAAAGACATCCCGATCCTCCAGCTAACCGCAGGCAACGACGCCGAAGCAATCACCGAAGCGCTGATGCTCGGTGCCCAGGATGCCCTGCCGCAGGGCGAGGACGAGTGGCTGCTGCTGGTGGCCAATCGCGAACTGGCCAATCTCGAAGAGCGCCGCGCGCGCCGTTCAGCCGAAGTGGCCCTGCGTGAAGCGGAAAAGCGCTGCCAGCTCTTGCTCGACAGTTCGGTGGACGCCATTGCCTACGTGCACGACGGCATGCACATCTACGCCAACCGCGCCTACCTCGAACTGTTCGGCTACGACGACGTGGAGGATCTGGAAGGCATGCCGATGATCGATCTGATCAGCGGCACCGACCAGAGCCGTTTCAAGACCTTCCTGAAGAACTACCAGAGCATGGAAGGCAGCGCCGAACTGGCCTGTGGCGGCGTGCGCGCCGATGGCGACACGCTCAAGACACGCATGCACTTCTCGCCGGCGGCCTATGACGGCGAGCCCTGCATTCAGGTGGTGATCCGCGCCGAGAACGACAGTGCCGAACTGCAGAAGCTGCGCGAGATCAGCAGCCAGGACCCGGTAACCGGCCTGCTCAACCGCAACAGCTTCCTCGAAGTGATTGACGCCGCGGTAGAGCGCGCGATCAATGCCGGTCAGCCCGCCAGCCTCGCCTACATTCGCGTCGATCGCTTCGCCGCGCTGCAGGCAGACATCGGCCTGACCGACTCCGACCAGCTGCTCAACCAGCTCGCCACCCTGTTGCGGGGCCACTTCCCCGGCGAAGCCCAGCTGGCTCGCTTCGCCGATGACGTCTTTGCGGTCTTGCAACCCGGCGTCATTCCGCAGCAGGCCGAACCGGAGCTGCGCAAGCTGCTGACCAAGGTCGAAGGCCAACTGCTCGATGTCGGCGGTCGCACGGTGCAAACCACCCTCAGCATCGGCGTTGCCGGCCTCGACGAGAAGACCGCCAAGGCTCAAGACGCGATCGAGCGCGCGCACCGCTGTGCCGATGAGCTGAGCGACGGCAATGCGCTGAAGCTCTACAACCCGGCCGACGAACTGGCGGCAGCAGCCAACCGCGGCGACATCGTCGCGATGCTCAAGCAGGCGCTGGAAAGCAACAGCTTCCGCCTGCTGTTCCAGCCGATCATCAGCCTGCGCGGCGACAGCTTCGAGCATTACGAAGTGCTGCTGCGGCTACTCGATCCGCAGGGTGTGGAAGTCCCACCGAACGAGTTCCTCAGTACCGCGGCCGACGCCGGCCTGGCTGCCAAGATCGACCGCTGGGTCATTCTCAATTCCATCAAACTGCTCGCCGAGCACCGCGCCAAGGGCCATCGCACGCGACTGTTCCTGCACCTGTCCGCCGCCAGTATCCAGGACCCCAGCCTGCTGCCCTGGCTCGGCGTCGTGCTCAAGGCTTCGCGCCTGCCAGGCGATTCGCTGGCCTTCGAGTTCGGTGAAGCCGATGCCGTGGCCTATCTCAAACCGGCCAAGGCGCTGGCCCAGGGACTCAACGGCCTCGGATGCCGCACCGCGCTCGCCCAGTTCGGCTGCGTGCTCAACCCATTCAATACGCTCAAGCATCTGGATGCCGAGTTCATCAAGGTCGATGGCTCCTACACCCAGGATCTGACCCGCCAGGAAAACCAGGAAGCGCTCAAGGCCCTGCTCGCCGAACTGCACGAGCAGCAGAAGCAGAGCATCGTACCGTTCGTCGAAAGCGCGACCGTACTCGCTACGCTGTGGCAAGCCGGCGTCAGCTACATCCAGGGCCATTATCTGCAGGGCCCGAGCCAGTCGATGGACTACGACTTCGCCTCCGACGAGGAGTGATGCGCCGCCGGGCTGGCAGCCTCCCGCCAGCCCCAACGCCACCAGACAATCCACCTCAGCTTGACTACGATCACTGGCCAGCCGCAGCGCTGAGCTAGAGTGTCCGGACGCCTTCAACTCGAAGAGGAGCCGCACCATGGTCATGATGAAAGCTGCCGTGTTCGTCGAACCCGGGCCGCATCGAACTGCAGGACAAGCCCATCCCCGAGATCGGCCCCAACGATGCCCTGCTACGCATCACCACAACCACGATCTGCGGCACCGACGTGCACATTCTCAAGGGTGAGTATCCGGTCGCGCCCGGCCTGACCATCGGCCACGAGCCGGTAGGCGTCATCGAAAAGCTGGGCAGCAACGTCAAGGGCTACCAGGAAGGTCAGCGCGTCATCGCCGGGGCCATCTGCCCGAGCTTCACCTCCTACGCCTGTCAGGACGGCCTCCCCTCGCAGGACGGCGGCTGCTCCTGTCATGGTTACAAGCCCATGGGCGGCTGGCGTTTCGGCAACAGCATCGACGGCACCCAGGCCGAGTACGTACTGGTACCCGACGCCATGGCCAACCTGGCGCCCGTACCGGACGGCCTGACCGACGAACAGGTGCTGATGTGCCCGGACATCATGTCCACCGGATTCGCCGGCGCCGAGGCGGCCAATATCAAGATCGGCGACATCGTGGTGATCTTCGCCCAGGGGCCCATCGGCCTCTGTGCCACCGCTGGCGCCAGGCTCCGCGGCGCGGGCACCATCATCGCCGTGGACGGTGTGGATGCGCGGCTGGATATCGCCCGGAAGATGGGAGCGGACGTGACGCTCAACTTCCGCAATGTCGATGTGGTGGAAGAGGTTCTCAAGCTAACCGGCGGCCGCGGCGTCGACGCCTCCATCGAGGCGCTGGGCCTGCAATCGACGTTCGAGAGCGCATTGCGAGTACTCAAGCCGGGCGGAACGCTGTCCAGCCTNGGCGTCTATTCCAGTGACCTGACCATTCCGCTCGGCGCTTTCCATGCGGGGCTTGGCGACAACAAGATNGTCACCTCGCTCTGCCCGGGCGGCAAGGAGCGCATGCGCCGACTGCTCAATGTGGTCGCCTCGGGCCGGGTCGATCTCNGCCCGCTGGTCACCCATCAATATGCGCTGGACGACATCACCGACGCCTACGACCTGTTTGCCAATCAGCGCGATGGCGTGCTGAANGTGGCGATCAAACCCTGAAGNCACTGCAAGGCATGAGTGACAAAACTAGAGCCCCGGATCGATTGATCCGGGGCTTTGCGTTGTTCGAGCCTGCAGCCGCGCTTTATTCCGTGCCGTCGCGATCGCGGAAACCCAGCAGGTAGAGAATCCCGTCCAGACCCAGGGTTGAAATCGCCTGCTTGGCCGACTGCTTGACCAGCGGCTTGGCGCGGAAGGCAACGCCCAGGCCGGCCAGACCAAGCATCGGCAGGTCGTTGGCGCCATCACCCACGGCGATGGTCTGCTCCAGACACAGCCCTTCCTGCTCGGCCAGCTGGCGCAGCAGATCGGCCTTGCGCTGGGCATCGACGATCGGCTCGACCGCCACGCCGGTGACCTTGCCGTTCTCGATCTGCAATTCATTGGCGAACACGTAGTCGATGCCGAGCTTGGCCTGCAGCTGCTTGGCGAAATAGCTGAAGCCGCCGGACAGGATCGCTGTCTTGTAGCCCAGGCGCTTGAGTTCGGCGAACAGCACTTCGGCNCCCTCGGTCANGCGCAGGCTGGCACCGATGTCCGCCAGCACNTCTTCCGACAAGCCTTCCAGCAGCGCCAGGCGCTCCTTGAAGCTGGCGCGGAAATCCAGCTCGCCGCGCATCGCCCGCTCGGTGATCTCCGACACCTGCTC